>Ga0207028_1006_pt1 | contig 67467 bp, 56 predicted proteins | sample Alteio_BWMinCont_41_FD_153287 | JGI IMG/M metagenome (GOLD analysis project Ga0207028, IMG submission 153287) | Enriched cells from forest soil in Barre Woods Harvard Forest LTER site, Petersham, Massachusetts, United States -... | ecosystem: Environmental > Terrestrial > Soil > Temperate forest >... | reverse complement strand
CAGGTTGCCGATACGCAGCACCTGTGCCGGTGTCAGGGCTCTGTCCTGGATCAGGGCACGAACTGTCCTGGATTCGAGTATTGGGATGCTTGCACCAGAAATACTAAGCACCTGCGGAACCGTCAGCGTATTGCCTGCGAGAAAGCCACGGATCACTTCAGAATTCAGCGCTCGGATGGTATTGTGCCGAATCTCAAGCAACTGGTCAAAGGTCAGCCTTCCTGCCCGGAGTAGGTCACCGACCCCTCTGGATTCCAATGCATTAATGACAGTGTCTTGCCTGTACTCATGCAGGTTGCCGATACGCAGCACCTGTGCCGGTGTCAGGGCTCTGTCCTGGATCAGGGCACGAACTGTCCTGGATTCGAGTATTGGGATGCTTGCACCAGAAATACTAAGCACCTGCGGAACCGTCAGCGTATTGCCTGCGAGAAAGCCACGGATCACTTCAGAATTCAGCGCTCGGATGGTATTGTGCCGAATCTCAAGCAACTGGTCAAAGGTCAGCCTTCCTGCCCGGAGTAGGTCACCGACCCCTCTGGATTCCAATGCATTAATGACAGTGTCTTGCCTGTACTCATGCAGGTTGCCGATACGCAGCACCTGTGCCGGTGTCAGTACTTCGTCTTGGATTAGAATGCGGATTGTTACTGATTGTAGTGCGCGACAGTTAGCATCACGCTGATTGATAATTCCCTGATTAATCAGTTCTTGTATTGATGGCATAATACGTCCGTGTGAAAAGAATTGAAATTGATCGTTTTATACAGGATCTGAACTTAAGAGTCAATTTCAGAGAGCAGAGGGGGCAAGTGCTATATAGAACAGTGTGCAAAAATTTTGCGGGGTGAGTGTGCCACGAATGCAACTTTAGATGGAATTAATTTTGCAATGTTGCACGAACGATGAGGGAAGGCCCCTCGCAATCGGTATTCAGGTACAGATTGCAAACCGCCTTAAGCGGCCTTAGTCAAAAGCGATGGTCGTGAGCGTTAAGGGAAAGGCGTGCTAGACACGTCAGGTGTGAATCAAAGAGATGAACGAAAGTAAACTGCTGATGAGGCATCGAAACCAAAGGAATGATGTTGAAACTAGGTAGCTCATCCGTATCTAGGAACAAAGCTCAAGGGAAGCCTGAATAGCTGCTTGAGCAACATCCGGTGTAGAAGCAGCATGACTTTGATTCAGGCGTTTGTGTGAAACGTGGGAAAACCTGCTGTTTTGATGATAAGGGAAAAGTCCGAAGCGGAAGTCCCGCAAGGATGAAAGTACCAAAGCGAAACAGAGGTGCGGAGCAACCCATAGTAGTGAAGAAGTTGCTGTAATGGCAATGGAGCGAAGGGGTTGCATTGTTCAATGAGTATAACGAGCCAACCGAAAGGAAGGAGCAAGCCAGTACCATGAGGATGTATGAAATCTCCAAACAAATTGTGATGGAGGCGTACGAAAAAGTAGAAGCGAATAAAGGCGCAGCAGGTGTAGATAATGTGACACTAGCAGACTTCGACAAAGATCTGAAGAATAATCTGTACAAGATTTGGAATCGGATGTCGTCAGGAAGTTATTTTCCACCGCCAGTGCGATTGGTAGAAATCCTCAAAAGCGACGGAAAGACTCGCAAATTAGGAATACCGACGGTGGGAGATCGCGTTGCTCAAATGGTGGCAAAGATGTACCTGGAGCCACAAATAGAGCCACACTTTCATGAAGATTCATATGGATATCGACCAAACAAATCAGCACATGATGCGATCAGTGTAGCAAGAAAGCGATGCTGGGAGTATGACTGGGTGATTGACGTGGATATAAAAGGATTCTTTGACAATCTTGATCATGAACTTGTGATGCGAGCAGTCAAGAAACACACTGAATGTAAATGGCTACTGCTATACATTGAGCGCTGGTTAAAGGCGCCGATGGAAATTAAAGCAGGTCAAACACAGGAACGGACTATGGGTACACCACAAGGTGGGGTCATCAGCCCGCTGCTAGCAAATTTATTTCTGCATTACGCGTTCGACAAGTGGATGAAGGACAACTATAGCCAAAACCCATTTGAACGGTATGCAGACGATATTATTGTGCACTGCAAAACACAAGAAGAAGCTGAACTGCTATTAGAAGCGATTAGAAAGCGGCTAAAAGATTGCAAGCTGGAATTGCATCCTGAGAAAACACAAATTGTGTATTGCAAGGATGACAATCGGGATGGTGGTTTTCACCAAGAGAAGTTTGATTTTCTTGGGTACACTTTCCGACCAAGACTAGCAAAAGGCCAAGGAGGAAATCACTTTGTGAGTTTCCTCCCAGCCATTAGCGACAAAGCTGCCCGTACAATACGCCAAAAGATGCAGGATTGGCAACTACAATCGCGAAGTGGCGCAAGCCTGGAAGACATTGCTGATGATATTGATCCTGTGATAAGAGGTTGGTTAAAGTATTACGGGAAATTTTACAAATCGGCACTGTATCCCATATTCGAAACGCTGAACGGACGGTTAGCAAAGTGGGCGAAAAGGAAATATAAGAGGTTGAGAAGTAGTAAAAAGCGAGCTATGCAGTGGATAGAAAGAATAGCCGCAAGTCAACCAGATATGTTCGCGCACTGGCAAGCTGGAATTGTACAAGCATCTGAGCAATAAGAGCCGTATGAATCGAGAGGTTCACGTACGGTTCTGCGAGAGGCTAAGGGTGAAATCCCCTTGGCCTACTCAACCAACGCAGTGATAATCCTTAAGTTATTATATAAATTTTTGTCCCATACAGAGGTTAAAAAAATCAAAACTTCAGTTTATTTACCCTGCAACAACAAATCAATCGCCATCAAAAGCGCCGCATTATCAATCGGTTTTTCGAAAGAAACGGTTGCACCTAGGCTTTCAGACAAATCTAAATAACCTGTGGGGTCTAACCGCCCGCCGCCAGAGATGGCGATGATTTCCATATCGGGATGTTTATTTTTAACTTCTGAAATTAAGGTAATTCCGCTTTTTTTAGGCATAATGATGTCAGTGACGATGATATCAGGGCTTATATTTTTGAGTAATTCCGCAGCTTCTTCCCCATCATGTGCTTTAATGACTTTGTGTGATCCTCTTTCCAGGACTTGAGCCAGCATATCTTTTACAAGATCATCATCTTCAACTAACAAAATGGTGGCCATCATTATTCTCCTTGTATTCGGGTAAAAGTAGGGTAAATGTGCTGCCTTGACCTAGTTGGCTTGCGACAGAAATTTCGCCACGATGTTCTTTTACAACGGTATGTACTATTGATAATCCTAGTCCGGTTCCTTTTCCTACTTCTTTGGTGGTGAAAAAAGGTTCATATATGCGATTTATAGTGGTTTGATCCATACCGTGTCCTGTATCGCTAATGTCGATTCTACAATAATCCGAGTTTACGATATTTGGAAATTGTAATAAATAATCATCTTTAACAGAAACATGAGTTATCTGAATGATAATAACCCCCTCTCCATCCATGGCATCCACAGCATTATTGATAAGATTGACAATGACCTGATGTAATTGTGTTTGATTACCAAAGATGAGAGGATCATTAGAAATATCCATAAGCTTGATTGCCACACTGCTAGGAATCGTAGGTTTTAGCAGGGATATAGCGCTTTCCAGTACCGACTTCAGGTGAAGAGGTTGAAATTCATATTGTTGGCGGTTGCGACCAAAGGCCAGAATACGAGCTATTAACTCTTGGCCTCGTTGGGCAGCTTCTAATACTTTACCTAAATTTTTATGTACCAGGCCATCTTTGGGCACATCGTCTCTCGCCATTTCTACATAGCCTTTAATGGCATATATGAGATTATTAAAGTCATGGGCTATACCACCCGAAAGGGTTCCGATGGCTTGTAATTTTTGGTTTTGCAATAAGGCTATTTCAAGTTTTTGCTTGCTTTCTTCGACTTTAATGCGTTCAGTAAGCTCATGTTGAAACTGTTTTAAAGCGCGGTCTCGGGATTTGGTAACTTGAACCAGACGGAGACTGGTTCCGCTTAATAATGAGAATAAGATGCCAATAGCAAGTGTTGTCCAATGTCTAAATAAAAAACACCACAAAAAAATGGTTAAAATAACGCCAAAAACAGCTATAATGTCAGCCAACCAACGTTGAATATAGTGAACGCGCTGATTTTGCATGGCAACTCCTTAATAAATAATAGTTTAATCGAATTGGCAGGCGTAAGCTATCTAAGTTATACTCATATTATTTATTCTGGATGCCAGCACGCTGGCATGACAAAGTAGCGGATGACGACACACATGCAACTTAAAAAAATCAAGATAGCCGGCTTTAAATCATTTGTGGATCCTACTGTGGTGATGCTTCCAAGCAATCTCGTCGCAGTCGTAGGGCCTAATGGCTGTGGAAAATCGAACATCATTGATGCAGTAACTTGGGTCATGGGCGAAAGCTCGGCAAAGTATCTGCGTGGCGAATCATTGACGGACGTCATTTTTAATGGCTCTACTGCACGTAAACCATTGGGACAAGCCTCAGTTGAGCTGGTATTTGATAATCAGGATGGTAGTTTAGGTGGTGAATATGCGAGTTATGCTGAAATTTCAATTAGACGCCAAATTTCACGTGACTCAGAGTCGGCCTATTTTTTGAATGGGGTGCGCTGCCGCCGCCGTGATATTATTGATATTTTCTTGGGAACAGGTTTAGGGCCGCGAAGCTATTCAATTATTGGTCAAAATATGATATCGCGTATCATTGAAGCTAAACCGGATGATATGCGTACTTATCTTGAAGAAGCTGCAGGCGTTTCTAAATATAAAGAAAGACGCCGTGAAACCGAAAATCGTATTCAACATACAAAGGACAATCTTGCGCGTTTAAGCGATGTGCGCGCAGAGTTAGAAAAACAATTAGCTACCTTAAAACGTCAAGCAAATGCCGCTGAAAAGTTTCAAATGTTAAAACAAGAAGAGCGTGTGATAAAAGCTCAATGGCTAAGCTTGCAATGGCGTGATTTAGATTTGCAAAGAATGAATGAAACCTTACAAATTCAGCAACAAGCGACTCAATTAGAAGCCAAATTAGCAGAAATCACTGATATTAATTTACAGCTCGAATATAAACGTGAAGCACAGTCCACTGAAAATGAAACATTTCAAGAAGTTCAGCGTCGATATTATGCAATAGGCAGTGATATTACACGTCTTGAACAAGATATTCATCATCATCAAGAACGTCAGAAACAATGGACACTCGATATTGAGCAAGTGAATCATGATTGGCAGAACGTTAAAGATGAACTGGAAGAGTCTGAAGAAAAGTCACATGAGTTAGCTATGGATGTTGAAGAGTTGACTCCTACTGCAGAGTTAGCTGCTGAATCTGTAAAATCTGTGATGCTTAAATTAACTCATGCAGAGCAGGCGATGCAAGAATGGCAAAACCATTCGGATGAGTTTAATCAACATGTAGCAAAACATACTCAGATTGCTCAAGTTGAGCAAACACGCATGCAACATATAGAACAAAACATTGCATCGATGACTCAACGAAAGATTAAATTAGAACAAGAAAAAGCGCAATTTGATTTTTCTACATTGAAGAATGAAGTTGAAATTATTTCCGAGCAACTTATTGTTGCTTTGGCTCAAACCGATGAACATAACAGCCAACTTGCTGATGTGACAGAGCATATCCAATCTATCCGTTCCGAACAGCAAAAAACTACGGAACGCTTGAATGAGGTGAGAAACCAATTACAAGTATTTAAGGGGCAACAAGCTTCATTGCAAGCTTTGCAAACCACTGCGATAGGTAGAAAAAATAATCCCTTAGTGAAATGGTTAGCGGAACATCATCTCGATAAACATCCGCGTCTCGCAGAAAATGTTGAGGTTGAAGCAGGTTGGGAACTTGCAGTTGAAAAAGTATTAGGATCCTATTTGCAAGCTGTTTGCATGCAAGATATGCAAGATGTTGCGGCATTGTTGAGTGATTTCAAGCAAGGCAATCTTTGCATGATGACAAAAGCAGTCGCTCAGACAGCTTATGATGTTTCTAAAGATTCTTTATTAAGTAAGGTGAAATCAGCTTGGCCATTGGAATCTGTATTATCGAATGTATATATCGCAGAATCACTTGATGAAGCATTGACAAAAAGTGCATCATTAAAATCGAACGAATCTATCATTACACGTGATGGAGTATGGTTAGGCGCAAGCTGGGTTCGTGTTGCACGAGATGATAATCCAGAAGCGAGTATTTTTCAGCGTGATGTTGAGTTAAAACAATTAGCAAAACAAATTGCAACATTGGATGAAACACAACATGATATAGAACAAGCATTAACACAATATCGTGAGCAATTAAAAGAATTAGAGATTCAAAAAGATATTATACAAAAAGCAGTAAATCAATCTCATGCTAAGTCGGCTGAAATTCAAGCGCAACAAAAAATGATGCAGCAACGTTTGATGGAGTCGGAACGACGTGCGGAACAATTCAAAACCGAATATCATGAAGCAACTATAGGATTAGAACAAGCCCAGGCTGAATTAACTACATCACGTTCTATGTGGCAACAAGCGATGTCAACCTTAGAAGATCAGGTGGCTCAACGTGAGTCTTTAGCCAATAAGCGAGAAATATTACGAGCTGAATTGCAACAATCTCGTCATGAAGTCAATCAAGTTAAAGATCAAGCCCATGAATTAGAAATTCGATTACAAACCAGTAAATCTCAACAAGCGTCACTTAAACAAGCTATATTACGTTTGCGAACGCAATGGGAGACTTTAGCAGAACGAAAATCTGCTTTAGAAAAAGAAGTTAATTCAACTGATGTTTTAGAAAAATTACGTGAAGATCTATCGAAGCTGCTTAACTCACGCTTGTCTATCGAAGCTGATTTAAACACAGCTCGAATGGCTATGGAGATGATTAATCAGCAATTAAAGACTTTGGAGTTAAGGCGTTCTGAGGTTGACCGAGAGGTTCAGGATTTACGGGAAATATTAGAATCCTTGCGTGTAGCGTCTCAAGGTATCAAGGTAAAAGCGGAAACAGTGCTTGAACAATTAAATGAAACTGGTTTTGCTTTAGAAGATATACTAAAAGAGCTTCCAGAGCATGCTGTTTGTGATGAGTGGCACCGAAATTTAGAGCAGATTTCACAACGTATTTCACGTTTAGGTGCGATCAATTTAGTTGCCATAGAAGAATATGCAACTTGTGCTGAACGTAAAGAATATTTAGATAAGCAAGACGCCGATTTACAAGAAGGTTTAGCAACTCTGGAAAGTGCCATAGCAAAAATTGATAAAGAAACACGGTCTCTTTTTAAAGAAACCTTTGATAAAGTGAATAATCGACTTCAAGAATTGTTTCCTAAAGTCTTTGGCGGCGGTCATGCGTATTTGGAATTAGTAGGTGAAAATTTATTAGATGCAGGCATTAGCGTGATGGCGTGTCCGCCAGGGAAAAGAAATAGTACTATTCACTTGTTATCGGGCGGTGAAAAAGCGTTAACAGCTATTGCTCTTGTATTTTCCATCTTTCATTTAAATCCGGCGCCATTTTGCTTGTTAGATGAAGTCGATGCGCCATTGGATGACGCGAATATAGGTAGATTTTGTACTTTGGTAAAAACCATGTCTGAAAAAACACAATTTATTTTTATCAGTCATAATAAACTTGCGATAGAGATGGGCGAAAACCTGATTGGTGTTACTATGCATGAACCAGGTGTATCACGATTAGTGAGTGTGGATATGCATGAGGCAATGAGTTTAGCTGGAGCTTAGGAGAGTTCTACATGGATGTAAACTTTAAGCTTATCATTATTTTAATTGCAGCATTTCTTTTATTAGCTTTATTAGTCGATGCTTGGTTTAGGGAACGTCGATTACAGCTTGATGCTTATAAAGCGCAAAAAAAAGATAATTTTGAAGATATATCAGTAAAGACAGATGAGTCACGCTTTGAAAATGAAATATCAAGAACGCCTGTTTCCAACATCGTTGCTAAACAACATTCACAACAAGGCCATATGAACGATGATTTTATTGTCATCAATGTGATTGCCAAAAAAGGCGGACATTTTGCGTCATATGATTTATTGCAAGCTATATCTGCAACGGGCATGCAATATGGCGCAATGAATATTTTTCATTTTGTTGAAGATTCCCCTAGAGGTAAATTAACCTTGTTTAGTTTAGCATCTGCGACAGAGCCAGGTGAATTTGATTTGAATAATGTCGGTAATTTGTCATGTGCTGGCTTAACATTATTCATGAATATTGCTAGAGTCCCTGATCCAGGCGATGTATTCGTGTTAATGCTTGAAAGTGCAGAACAATTAGCGGAAGATTTGGATGGTGAATTACGTGCTGCACCCAATATTCCATGGAGTGATGATGTGTTTCATCATTATGAAAATAAAATTGTGAATCAACTAAAATTAATATGACAACAATAGAAATACGCTCAAAAGAAATTGAAAAGCTAAGACATAACATTAATGAACATAATTATCGATACTATGTGTTAGATGATCCTATCATTACAGACGCAGAATATGACGCTTTATACAAAAAACTTAAAGAAATCGAAACAGCGCATCCCGAACTTGTTACAGTTGATTCTCCCACACAACGTGTAGGAGCAAAGCCTCTTAAAGCATTTGCAGAAGTTAAACATGTTGTTCCTATGTTATCTCTTGATAATGCTTTTTCTGATGAAGATGTCGAAGCGTTTGATCAGCGTGTCAAAGATAGATTAAAGATTCATCATGAAATTGAATACGCGTGTGAGCCTAAACTTGATGGTCTAGCGGTCAGTATCATTTATAAAAATGGTATGTTAGTCAAAGCCGCAACGCGAGGTGATGGCGAAACAGGCGAAGACATTACTGAGAATATTCGAACTATTGCCATGGTTCCGCTACATTTGCGGGGTGATGACTGCCCAACTTTGCTTGAAGTGCGCGGCGAAGTGTATATGTCAAAAAAAGGATTTATGAAGTTGAATGCGGAAGCTGAAAAAAAAGGTGAAAAAATTTTTGTGAATCCTCGTAATGCAGCAGCAGGAAGTTTACGCCAATTGGATTCACGTATTACCGCATCCAGACCTTTAGAAATATTTTGTTATGGCATAGGTGTCGTTGAAGGAACACCATTACCGAATACACATGCTGGTATACTTGAATGCTTAAAAAAATGGGGTTTTCGAGTCAGTTCAGACACTCGCGTTGTTAAAGGTGCCGCGGATTGTTTGGCTTATTATCATGCTATCGAAAAAAAACGTGAAGGCTTATCGTTTGAAATTGATGGTGTGGTTTATAAGGTGAATTCCATTGCAGAACAAAGTAAATTAGGTTTTGTCTCGCGCGCTCCACGCTGGGCGATAGCACATAAGTTTCCATCGGAGGAAGTGACAACAATCGTTGAAGACGTTGAATTTCAAGTGGGTCGTACAGGCGCGATTACACCCGTTGCTCGGTTGAAACCTGTTTTTGTGCATGGCGTTACGATAAGTAATGCTACTTTACATAATTTAGACGAGATTCGCCGTAAAGATATTCATATAGGCGATACGGTTGTCGTGAGAAGAGCAGGGGATGTGATTCCTGAAGTGGTCATGGTGATAAAAGACAAGCGTCCATCGAGCGCAAAGAAAATTCATTTACCTCATAAGTGTCCAGTATGCCATTCTGAAATAGAACAGCTTGAAGATGAAGCCATTGCTCGATGCAGCGGAGGGTTATTTTGTTCAGCGCAGCGTAAAGAAGCCATTAAACATTTTGCAGCCCGACGAGCTATGGATATTGAAGGTCTAGGCGATAAATTAATTGATCAATTGGTCGATCAAGCCCTCATTGAAAACCCAGCAGATTTATATGCTTTGACACTTGATCAATTGGCTAATCTAGATCGTATGGGAGAAAAATCAGCTCAAAATATTTTAGATGCATTAGAAAGTAGTAAAAAATCTACTTTAGCACGATTTATATTTGCTTTAGGTATTCGTGAAGTGGGTGAAGCTACCGCAAAAAATCTGGCAAAACACTATGCTGATTTAAAACCATTATTTTCTGCGACGGTTGAAGAGCTGCAAACTATACAAGATATAGGCCCTGTCGTTGCGCATCATATTGCAACATTTTTTTCTGAAAAACATAATCAAAAAGTGATTGATGAGTTATTAAAAGCAGGCATACATTGGGAAAAAATTCAAAAATCATCAAACGAATTACCCTTGGCAGGTAAGACTTTTGTTTTAACGGGAACTTTAAAAACATTGACCCGTGATGCCGCAAAAGAAAAATTAGAATCCTTAGGTGCAAAAGTGGCGGGTAGTGTTTCTAATAAAACGCATTATGTTGTTGTAGGTGAAGATGCGGGTTCTAAGTTAGACAAAGCTAAGGCTTTGGGTGTGCCTGTGATGGATGAAGATGAGTTTATTAGATTTCTGCAAAAAAGCGTGTAAGTTATTTTCGTAATATTTTATAATGCTTTCGTGTATATATAATAAAAAAGGAATAAAAACATGTTATCAAGATTATTTACCACTCCTTCTGTACCCAAATTAGCAAAAATAGCTGAGCTACAACAAGCCAGATTTGCACGTATTCCTGGTACTATTGCTCGTTTTACATGTGCTGGCACAGGTGCGGGTGCAGGACTTGGATTTTTTGGTGGAACAGCAATCGCAATGCTGGATAAAGAAGATGATCCATTTTCTGTAATATCAACTTGTACTGCAGTGGGTGCACCCATCGGTGCTGCGGGTGGACTTGCTTTAGGAGTTGCAGTCACTTGTCCTGGAGTTGCTGTTGGTGTAGGTGCTTTGGCTGCTACTGACATGATTATTGAGGCTGTTGAAAAAAATAATCGTAAACATAAATTTTAACCGTAAAAAAATCTGTCATGTCAGCTAAAACATGCTGACATGACAAACCCATTTTTGAGTTTTAGATATTAATCACAAACTGTCCACCCACAAAATCTACATGCGAGCGTACGTGTCCGTTGGCATTAGCACCTGTTAAAGGATTGGTGCTATTAATAGGTTCTTGCCAGAGGAATACATGACCGTAAATAAGATCTAAAGCAACATTTTTTGTCATTTGATAGCGTGAACCGACGTTAAATCCAAGTTTAGGGCTGTCTGGAAAGTTAACATCTCTATCGATATTATTGGTAGGTGTTTGCAGGTATTTTACAACACCTCGAAACATCAGTTTATCAGTCATTTTGTAATGCGTACCTACGCTAAAATCAACGGTATCATCAAAATTTTGTTCAATAGATGGATTAGATAATACAGGTGCACCACCTATCGTTGCAGGCGGTGATATAATGTTATTCGTATGATACGCGTTATTGAGACTCCACTGATCATAAGTGATATTACCTGTGATGGCGAGTTGAGGATTGATATCATGATAAATACTTAATGTCGTCGAAGCAGGCATGGGAACACGGATGGAAAAGTTCCCCGCGGTAAACGTTGGGCCATTGAATACAGCAAAACTGCTGTCGCCTTGTAAGTTCATAATAATTCTGGATCGATAATTTAAACCTATACGAGTCGTTTCGCTTGGACGTAATAATATGCCCGCATGCCAACCCGTGCTCCATCGTTCACCCGTAAATCTCTGAATAGAATCACCCGCTGTTCCAGGAGGTGTGCCCGTTGGGAAAGGAGGTGAAGGGGTTGCAAGATAACCTTCTGTGCGTACACTGGATTCGCTTTGAACAGTGAAATAGTTAAAATCAGGACCCAAACCTATCGACCATTCTTTACTAAGCTTAATGGCCAAACTTGGGGCAATATCAAAGGTCCGTGAATATATACTTTCTAAGGTGTAACGTAAAATAGAATGGCTTCCATAGTCTTCTCTTAAACCCCAGGCTGGTACCACGCTAAGTCCAAGTGCATAGCGGTCGCTTAAAGGGTAGGTAGCGTGCATAGAAGGTATAATGATGTTCATATCTGAACTTGCTGAGCCTATGCCGCTGTTATAACCAAAATTGGGCGTGGCTGGCAAAGGCGGATTGTTATAGGGCGACGGTGCTGTTGCAACTCCCGTAAACGTCGTGGGAACATAGACATCAAAAGAGGATAAAACCAACTGTTTAGGCATATAGACATCGCCTGCTGAGTTATACCAGTTGGTACTAGCGTCTTCGAGTACAGCGGCGTCACCACCACCACCTAAAACTGAAACGCTCTGGAACTCCATTCTATAACCCGATGCATGCGTATACATAGGTATTGTTGCCAGTATGCTCGGAATAACAACAATAGATATTTTTTTTAACATTCCTTTGATTTTCACACTCCCTCCTTGGGATTTCTTTCCAAATTTAAGATACAGACGATTTTTGATACTTTAGCAATAATTCCAAGAAAAGACTAGCATCCACTGGCTTACTATAATAATAACCTTGGACATAATCACAACCTTTGGATTGTAAGAAATCGAGTTGTTCTTTGGTCTCCACACCTTCGGCAAGGGCTTTGACATGCAATTCTTTGGTCATAGCTAAGATAGCAGAAACGATGGTAATACTATCATTACTTGATGGTATATCTCTTATAAACGATTGATCAATTTTAATTTTATCAATAGAAAAACGTTTTAAGTAACTTAAGCCTGAATAACCGGTACCAAAATCGTCAACAGCTAAACTTAAACCTAGTTTTTTAAAATCTTTAACCAGGCGTGTAATAGTTTCATCGAGGATAGCCGTTTCTGTAATTTCAAGTTCTAGAAATAATGGATCAAAAGAGGTTTGTTTAATAATATTTTCTATCATAGGAATGATATTATGTTGCTGTAATTGTTTTTCAGCGACATTCACTGCAATTTTTATTTTAAAACCCATATCATGCCATATTTTTGTTTGTTTGCAGGCCTCGAGCATGACCCATTCGCCTATCGTTACAATTAAACCGGTTTCTTCAGCCAATGGAATAAAATGAACGGGCGGAATAAAGCCATGTAAAGGATGTTTCCATCGGAGGAGAGCTTCTGCACCATAAATTTGATGGGTTTCTAAATCAATGAGTGGTTGGTAGTAAACTTGTAATTGATTATTTTTGATAGCGTTATGCAAATCAGTTTCGAGTTCTATTTGTTTAGGAAGTTGTGAGTTAATTTCGGCACGATAAAATTCTATACGATTACCGCCGAACTGTTTAGCTTTTAAAAGCGCAACATCAGCATTGATAAGCAAAGATTGAGGTGTTTCTGCATCTCTTGGATAAATGCTCACGCCAACTGCTGCAGTCATTCTTACACCTTTTTGAGATAAATAAAAGGGGTCATCAAGTACTGAGAGTAGTGTTGTGATTTTAACTTCGGCTTCATGTTCATTCGTTGAAATTAAAATAATGTTGAACGTATCTTTACGTGAAATAGTGAGTATATATTGTGATGCATCTTCTAATTTAGAAATATGGTCATTAAAGCGATGGGTAACAGATTGCATAATAATGTCACCTGCATCATGGCCAAGGCTATCATTAATCACTTCCATTCTATTTAACGAAAATGAAACTAATGCAAAGCTTGATTGGGTTGATTTAGCATATTCGATAGCCGATTCTATAAATTGTGGAAGCAGTCTATGGTTAGGCAAATTTGTCAAAATATCATGATTTGCCTGGTAGCTTACCAGGGCATTTTCAAGTTTTAATTTTAATGATTCTACAAACCAACGCGTGCTTCTGGCATTAGTTCCTAATAAAAAACCGGAATAAATGAGACAAGTTAACGCAAGTAAGTAGTGAAAAACATCAGCTTGAACAATACACCATAGGATTGCAGGTCCTGCGATAAAAATTAAGGTAATAACACATAAATAAAAAACGCCAATTGTTCCTATGGCATATCCTGAAGCCACCATAAAAATGACGATGATCGCTAAAAACTGTCGTGTTAAGTCATGAGGCATTAATAATATGAGAGGTGTCCAGGAAATCGCGCATCCTGTCATTGCGACAGCATAGGCGCGCTGCCAGGTATGAGTTTCATGTAATGACTTTTGTTTTTTATAAATAAAATACAGTGAGGTAAGTGAAATCATCATGATATTGAATATCACCACCCAACTCAGCAATAAGTTGAGTGGAGCAAATCCATAAAACATTAAAAAAAATGTGATACTGGAAACAACACCCGCAATGGTGCCTGGTAAACAACCTTCATAAAGATGTTCTACCAGATCAGCTTGAACTTGTTTGCTGATCTGGATTTTTTCTTGCTCTGAAACTTGCTTTTGATTGGAGACTATATTCATACTAACTTCTTTATTTTACTTTTTCGGTTGATGTATAACACTCAGGCAGTGACTCGAGAGTGACGCCTGGTTTAATCGGGGTAATATAGGATGTCATTTCACCCGATACACCTTCAAAGGGTTTGCCTGATTGAAATGTATAATCAGAGATTTTTAATTTGTTGCATAATCGTAATATTTTAAATTGACGAACAATAGCTTCGCTTTTTGGATTGGTAAAATCAGAATAAATAAAATTAAACCCTTTGCGTATCGCTGATTCAACGTGAGACATGCCTAATTCTATATAAATACCATGTGAGCGATATTTTTCATCAATGGCTGCAATCCATGTATGCAGCACTTTATTTTTTTTAAATTTTTTACCATTGATAAATGGATTGGAAAGTTCTTCTAATAATCCATAAATCGGTTTCATTTTTGGATAAAGAGAAAAATTGGGTACAAAAGTGTCTGCAAGATCTTCTCCAATGATGAGTCCTATCACTTGATTGTTTTCATTAAGCACGACCTTACCTAAACCATCTTTGATAGCTTTTTGGGTTACACCAGTAGCAAAAGGTATATATTCAGCATGAGTCATTCCCAAATGTTTTGTAATCGGTTCGCTATCACAAAATGATTTAACAAATAAATCAACGGCTGGTTTTAGATGTTTTTCAGTAAGATCTTCAATTCTAATATTGTTTTTGGTTTCATTGGCTTTCATGGTTTTTCTCCTGTCAATTTTAAGATCGGAAATAAAACGATGGATAAGATTTTTTGTAACATTTGTTAACACACATATCGTTGCAATTTCACCGGTAATCATAAGTTGATATTTTTTTGCAATCCGCATAGATGGTTTTGGAAACATAACATTGAATTGGTTTGGATAATAGACATCTTTTTCACCATATATTTCTATCAACTTATGGTAAAGGTATGTTGCATTTTCTATATTTTCATCAAGCATTATTTTTAATTTATTATTATCTTTTTTTAGGCCTAGTGTATGAAGTGCATTGTAAAACATGAGCACATTCAAGCCTGAGCGAGAGCCTGTAATAGTTACATCCCGAATATTGCCTACATAATCGATAGCACGTTCACTTTTTTCAAAGGCTTTGTCAAAAAAAGCTCGTCTTGCGAGAATAATGCCGCAAGGTTGCGACAATCCCGGATATTTATGGGCTGAAAAGACAAGCGTATTAACGCCTATCGCATCAAAATAGTTAGGGATATCGCCAAAAGGTTTGATGATAGGCAAAACAAAGCCCGTCAAAGCTCCATCCATATGCATGGTGAAAGTAAGTTTTGGTTTGATTTCATCGATTATTTTTTTTATGTTAGGCACATCATCAATAGCACCTGTAATGGTCGTTCCAATATTTGCAATCACAATAATAGAACTGTGTGGGTGTGAGCCTTGATGTAAAATTAATTCTTTTTTCAGGCTGGTTAGATTCATGGAGCCATCTTTATTTGTCGCAACCGTATGTATGTTTAAGTGTAATATCTCAGAAATTTTAGGTATGGAGTAGTGCGTTGCATCTTTGGAATAAAAAACCGTGGGTGTTAATAATTGCTGCATAATCTCTTTTTTTTCATGAAGGTTATTTTTGACATCAATGATTTTTTGTAAATGCGAGGCGCGTGCCTGGTAGGCATTTATGGAAATTTTTGCAAGGGCAGCCATGAGTTCTTGTTCTTGTTTGGCCAATAATTTAATGAGATCGTCTGTTTCTATTAATTTATCAAGAGCGCAATTAATAAGATATCGTTTTGACCACCATAAACTTGCAAAATTACCTTCAGTTCCGCCTGTCGTGACATATCCACGAGCTTCATTTTTGTTGAGACCATAATACTTTTCTAAAATATGTATTAGCATTCTCTCATGTTTTTTAACTTCCATGAGTGATGTTTCTGAATCAACAAAAGGATCGCCGACATTGTTTAGTAAAATATTAGCAAGTGTATCTGGATTGATTCCTAAAATTTGATTATCTACAATACCTAAATAAGTCAACAAAGACACGGGATAGCCAAGTTTATGATTGGCTAGCCTATGAATATAGCGCAATAACTTCTTAAGCTCTCTATGATGTGGATTTAAGAGCTCTTTCTGTTTAGCTTGAGTTGAATTTTTATTCAACATAAGCACTGACCTTTAATAGTTAAGCCACATATATAATTATACCTTAATAAGCGATTAGCTTGTTGATCGTTGTCAATATAAATTCGAATATTTTTTTAGAATAATCATGTTGTTAGCAAAGTTTTGTCATTCTGGTATGCGATTGCTTGCATTTTGTTCTATCTGGCGTGACAATAGTAGAATAGAGAGTTTTTTTGGGAGGTTGCATGAAAATCAGATATCAACTTTTGTTATTGATGATTTTCTTATGTTTAACTTTTCTGACGCTAGGATTTCTTGCCTTCCAACATCCTGTTTTGTTATTTGTATTAATAGGATTTTATTGGGTTACCATGTTATTGCTTTATATGTTTTTTGTTAAACACATAGAGCAATTAAATAAAAATTTAGTCGATGTTCAATCAAAAGCAAGTATTGAAAAATCACAAGAAAATGCAAAATTACCCGCAGTTTTTTCTAAAAAATTTGATTTAATAGATATTGATGATGGGAATATTAAGTTACAAGACCGTGTTCATTTTAATGAAGCGTTGAGCAAAACACTTAGTTATGCAAAACGACATAATAAATCGACAGCAATATTAATTATTGATATTGATCTTATGAGTGGTCCCATGAAGGCCAACGTTAGTTTGGATGATACTACCATTATAGAAATTGCCAAAAAGTTTTCTCATGTTTTACGTAATGAAGATATGCTTGCAAAGCTGGATGGTAACGAGTTTGCTGTATTATTGAATGATATTCAAAAACCAAAATTTGCAAGTGCTGTTGCTGAAAAATTATTACAAGCTATAGCATCAGGACTCAAGGCAAGTATGGGTATTTGCATATGTCCATTGGATGCATTAACGTTGGAAGAATCCATAGAAAAAACATATACAGCCTTATATAGGGCAAAATCGATGGTGGGTAGTCATTATCAATTTTATACGAAAGAGCTGGATGTTGAAGCACGTGAGTATACAAACATAAAAGATGCTCTACAAAAAGCCATTCAAAATAATGAGCTTGTTTTGCATTACCAACCCAAATTGAATATTAAAAATGGTTCTGTTGCAGGTGTTGAAGTATTAATTCGCTGGTTGCATCCCACGTTAGGATTGTTGTCTCCTGATCAATTTATTGAAGTTGCTGAGGATTCAGGTTGTATCATAGCAATGGGAGATTGGGCGTTACGCGAAGCTTGTAAAATGAATACGTATTGGCAAAATGAAGGTTATGAGCATTTGACTGTGGCATTGAATGTATCTTCCAAACAGTTTTTTCATCCTAATTTTTTAACAACCTTAACCGAAGTTTTACATGACACAAAGTTAAATCCTAGCTATGTAGAGTTAGAAATCAATGAAGAAACGGTCATGAATGATCTTGAGAAATCAGCATATATCCTGAAAAGCATAGCTGCATTGGGCGTACAAATTTCTATAGATCATTTTGGAATAGGCTATACTTCAATAAGTCATCTTAAACATCTTCCTATAAACACTATTAAGATTGACCGCGAGTTTATTCATGGTGTTGCGCTCAATCCAAATGATTCTGCTATTACGAGTGCAATCATAGCATTGGCGCACTATCTTGGAATATCTGCTTTGGCTGAGGGGGTTGAAAATTCAGAGCAGCTCGAATTTTTAACACAGCAACAATGTGATATGGTGCAAGGATATTTTCTGAGCTATCCATTACCTGCTGAAGGTGTTGTTCAGCACTTTAAAAAAATTAGTGATAGAGCGCTCAGCTAATTAATTAGTATGACTGCCTAATAATTCACGCATCTTCGCTTTAATCATGTCAATGGCGATACGATTTCCGCCCCCGCGAGGTACGATAATATCAGCATAACGTTTTGAAGGTTCAATGAACTGCAGATACATGGGACGAACAGTGTCTTCATATTGGTTAAGTACAGAATCCAGGGACCTCGCACGTTCTTTGACATCGCGTTTTAAACGGCGGATAAGGCAAATATCAAGAGCAGTATCTACAAAGATACGTATATCCATGATTTCGCGTAATAAGGGTTCGACGAATAAAAGAATGCCTTCAAGAACAATAATGGTATGCTGTCCAATTTTTCGTGTTTCTTTTTCGCGGGTATGATGAGAAAAATTATAAATGGGAACTTCAATGGATTTTCCTGCTTGTAACATTTGTAGATGCTTAATAAGTAGATGGTGATCAAAAGAATCTGGATGGTCAAAGTTAACTTTAGCTCTTTCTTCAAAAGACATATTGGTATGATCTTTGTAATAAGCATCTTCAGAGATGACGACAACTTTCTCTGATCCAAGTTCATTTACAATGGTATTTGATAAAAGACTTTTTCCCGAAGCAGACGCTCCTGAAATGCCAATAATAATGGTGTTGTTCTTCAACTATTTATCTCCTCAAAAGTACATATAAAGCACCGCTGCCGCCATCTTTTGTCATGGCAGAACAAAATGCCAGAACATCATGAGTTTGACGCAGCCAATGATTTAATTTGTTTTTTAAAATCGGCTTGCTATTGCCTCGACCCTTGCCATGTATCATTAAAACATGACGTACTCCCTTATGTTTACAGGATGCCAGGAACTGACTTAATGAATTTTTTGCTTCATTAACGGTCATACCATGCAAATCCAGAATAGCTTCTATATTATATTGACCCTGGCGTAAATTGCGAATAATTTTATGCTGTAATCCACCGCAGGTATATTGTATAAGATCTTCACTAGCTACAGGATCCAGTTTTTCATAATCAGAAAAAATGAAATCATCATCATTATTATCTGGTTCGATGGGAGGTTGTCTAAAATATTCTTTTTTTGGTGGAGGTGTTATTCTTTTGGTATGCGATAATCGCTTGACGCCACGCATAGCTTCACGGAAAGTAGCTTTATCATCATCGCTTAAGTCAGATTTTTTGGCCATTTCTTGTAGTTACTTCGTATTTTTGGTAGTGTACCTTCCTTGATTTTACATTATTTTAGGTTGTAGTTGTTTATTTTATGAATGATAAAGATATATTGCAGCGATTTATTTTCGATAAAGCCCCTGTTAGGGGTGAAATTGTCCATTTAAATGACAGTTATAAAGCCATTATGAAACAACATAACTATCCGCCTGTTATTCAGAAAATCTTAGGAGAAGCCTTGGTTGCGGCCAGTTTATTGAGCGCCATTATCAAATTTAAAGGTCGATTGACTGTTCAATTTAGAGGCAGCGGAAAGTTGAAATTATTATTGGCACAGTGTAATCAGCAATTTCAATTAAGAGGTTTAGCACAATTTCATTCTGATTTAAAAGAAGAAGACTTGTGGGAAGCCCTCAATCAAGGGGTGCTCTGCATTATGATGGATCCTGATATTCCAGGAGGAAAACGTTACCAGGGTATAGTTGCATGGAAGGGTGAGTCATTCGTTGAAACACTTGAAGGTTATTTTTATCAGTCTGAACAATTGCCAACGCGTTTATGGTTATCGGTAAGTGACGATTGTGCAGCAGGTATGTTGTTGCAAGTGATGCCAAAAGAGAAGCCTGAGTTATACCAAAACGATTGGGAACGCTTAGTCATGTTGACAGACACTATGAAATCAGAAGAGTTATTACACATAGAGAACCAGATATTATTGCATCGTCTATATTCAGAAGAAGATGTGCGTATATTTGAAAAAGTTCCTGTTATGTTTAGTTGTAATTGTTCTATCGAACGCAGCGAACATGCGATTTCACTATTAGGTCAAAAAGAAGCTGAACAAGAGCTAAGGCTTAAAGAAAATATTGTTGTCACATGTGAGTTCTGTAACAAAGCATATAGTTTTGATCGTGTAGACATCGCACGTATTTTTGCAAAAGGCGATAAACCACCTTCGTCTACGCAGATTCATTAGGAAGAATTATGTATGTTAAATATTATTTATGAATTTTCTCTCGTTATTATTTTTTTCCTGGCATTTAAGTTTTACGATATATACGTGGCTACAGCAACTATTATGGTGGGTGCCGTATTGCAGTTGTTAGCGACGCGCTTCTATAAAGGTTATTTTGAAAAAAAACAAGTGATAGTATTGGTAGTTTTATTTGTTTTTGGCGGAATGACATTGTATTTTCATGATCCTATTTTTATCAAATGGAAACCCACAGTTATTTTTTGGATTATTGGAACGGTTTTTTTGCTCAGTCAATTTGTGGGCGCAAAAACACTGACGCAACGTATGTTAGCCCATGTGCTTGAGGGTAAATCCGCGGTGCCTGATTATGTCTGGAAACGATTGAATGTTGCTTGGGCTTTTTTCTTTCTTTTGCTTGGAGCTATGAATGTTTTTGTAGCTTACTATTTTAGTACGGATACTTGGGTTAATTTCAAACTGTATGGTATTTTCAGCGCTTTAATTTTATTTGGAGTGGCGCAATCTATTTTTCTAACGCGTTATATATCGACTGAAAAATAATGATAGAACTTATCAAAGAACGCTTGCAAGCTGCATTTTCACCGACTGAGTTAGAAATCATGGATGATAGCCATAAACATATAGGCCATGCTGGCAGCAAGGATGGAGCAGGGCATTTTACAGTCAAAATTCGCGCGTCCTGTTTTGATAGTTTGTCACGCGTTGAGGCGCATAAGAAAATTTATTGTGTTTTAGCAGATTTAATGCCTCATAAAATTCATGCGCTGCGTATTATTATAACTGCTCATACGTCAACAAAAACACACCGCCCCCGCCACGTTCAAACTCTAACCACATAAAAGGAATATCAGCAAATTTTTCAGATAAGGCAACTTCGCTATTGCCCACTTCAACTATAAGTATACCTTTAGGATGTAAATAATTTTTTGCTTCACGTAATATTTTTGTGACAATATCAAGACCATCGCGGCCGGCTTTTAAGGCGAGCTCAGGTTCGTGTTTATATTCTTTCGGTAATGCAGCCATATCCTCTGCATCCACATAAGGCGGATTGCTGACAATGAGATCGTATTTTTTGGGAGGAAGACCATCGAATAAATCGGCTTGATAAACGTGAACCTGATCTTCACATCCATGACGTGAAATATTAATTTTCGCTACTTCAATGGCATCGCGAGAAATATCAGCGGCATGAACGATCGCGTCAGGAAATGCTTTTGCACAAGCAATGGCAATACAGCCGCTTCCAGTACAGAGATCTAATATGCTTTCGATAGGACCATGGGCCCATGGTTGAAAATGGTTTTCGATGAGTTCAGCAATAGGCGAGCGTGGAATAAGTACTCTTTCATCCACATAATAAGGCAATCCCGCAAACCATGCTTCATGCGTGATATAAGGAACAGGAATACGTTCATCAACACGTTTTTTGATGACACGAAGTAGTATGCTACGTTCACTTTCTGTTAAGCGTGCATCCAGAACCATGGTATTGATATCATGCGGCAGGTGCAGTGTGTGTAAAATAAGAGCGATTGCTTCATCCCAAGCCGTTTCTGTTCCATGCCCATAATAAAGATTTGCTTCATTGAATTGGCTTACTGCCCATCGGATGAAGTCACGAATGGTAAATAATTGATTCAGTTCAGTCATTTTTTATTTCACTCTTTTATTCATAGATTTACAGTGTATAATCCTGGGTTCGAACTTTAATCAGGCCATTATTATGCTGCAACAGATCGGTCCAGTGATACTTGATCTAGTAGGGACTGACATTACCCAAGAAGAACGTGAGATAGTACAACATCCATCTGTAGGTGGGGTAATATTATTTACTCGAAATTATGAAAGTCCGAAACAGCTCGCGTATCTTTGTAAAGCGATACGAGAGACTAGAAGCACGCCTTTGTTAATTGCAGTTGATCAAGAGGGCGGGAGAGTTCAGCGATTTAGAGAAGGTTTTACCCGATTACCTAGTATGGGTGCTATAGGTCAATGGTATGATAAAGATCAAGCGCAGGCACTATTATTTGCAGAAGCTTGTGCGTGGCTGATGGCGAGTGAATTGCTTTGCTCGGGTGTCGATATGAGTTTTGCACCTGTGCTAGATTTAAACAAAATGCCCAATCCAGCGATTGGTGATAGAGCATTTCATCGTGATCCGGAGTGCATTATTGCACTTGCAAAAGCATGGATCCACGGCATGCATACAGCAGGCATGGCTGCGACGGGTAAACATTTTCCCGGGCATGGTTCTGTGACTGTGGATTCTCACGCGGCACTGCCGCTTGATGAACGCAATCTGCATGATATCAGGCAAGATGATTTACGAACGTTTGAAGCATTGATGTCTACGCATTTAGATGCGATGATGCCAGCACACATTGTATTTTCTAAGATAGATGATAAACCAGTAGGATTTTCATCATATTGGTTGCAAACTTTATTGCGTAAACATTATCAATTTGCAGGAATGATATTCAGTGATGATTTAAATATGCATGGCGCGAGCCCTGCTGGTGATTATGTGGATAGAGCGAAGGCAGCTTTGTTTGCGGGCTGTAATATGGTACTTATTTGTAATAATCGAGAGGGAGCAATTCATATTATTGAAGGATTGCAGCAGAATTATTTTGTAGATCATGCGTTATTTAAAAAAATGCAAGGAAAGTATGGTTTATCATCGGATGACATTAAGAAAAGTCCAAAATGGCAAGAAACTTATCGTAGTATTATGCGATTCATCGAAAAATAGGAATACATATGGAACTCATAGAAAAATCCGTGAATGGTAAAATTCAACATGTTTTTGATAAAGCAGATTGTTTGCATGATTTAAAAACAGTCGAAAAAGCTTTAGATAATATGTCGATAGCTATTACACAAAAATTGAAAGATTCAAATCCACTTATTATATGTGTCATGGTGGGTGCGCTCATTCCAACAGGACATTTGCTGACGCGTCTTAATTTTCCGCTCGAGGTGGATTATATTCATGCGACTCGTTATAGAGATCAAACACGAGGCGGTGATTTACATTGGTTGGTAGAACCTAGACAATCCTTAAAAAATCGTACGGTACTTATTGTGGATGATATTCTTGACGGCGGCATTACTTTAGCTGCCATTATTGATTATTGCAAACAAGCTGAAGCTGCTGAAGTTCTAACAGCCGTCATGGTGAACAAGGTTCGAGAGCGTGAACCGGGCGGCGATTTTATTCCTGATTTTGTGGGTCTGGAGACAGAAGACAGATATTTGTTTGGTTTTGGTTTGGATTACAAGGGATATTTACGCAATGCACCAGGTATTTATGCTGTTGCAAAAGAACATCAATAGTAATATAAGGAAAATATTATGGGATGGGTTTGGCTGCTAGGATTTATAGCATGTTTTTGTACCTTGGCTTATCAACGGGCTAGTTTGCATGTTTGGACGGTAGGATTGTCGGTGTTTTTTGTTTTAATGGCTCGCTTAAGTCATGCAGCCATTTCAACATCGGTCACTATTTTTGTTATTTTTCTCATTATTATTCTTCCATTATATGCAGCGAACTGGCGTCGAAAATTTTTTACGAAATCGATTTTACGATTTTATCGTAAAAGCATGCCTACCATGTCAAGCACAGAACGCGAAGCTTTATCCGCAGGAACGATAGCCTGGGAGGGTGATTTATTTCGTGGTGATCCTGATTGGAACAAGCTGCTTAATTTTGCAAAGCCTGAACTCACTTACGAAGAGCAAGAGTTTCTTAAAGGCCCTGTTGAAACCTTGTGTGCTGCTATTGATGATTGGGATATTACCCATCGTAGAGCTGATTTACCGCCAGAAATGTGGCAATTCCTGAAAGACGAAGGGTTTTTTGGTTTGCAAATTAGTAAGCAATATGGAGGTAAGGGTTTTTCTGCTTATGCGCAATCGCAAATTTTAATTAAAGTTTATGGTAGAAGTGCTGCAGTTGGAACATCCATAGCAGTGCCAAATTCGCTCGGGCCTGGTGAATTGCTTTTCCATTATGGAACAGAAGAACAAAAAAATTATTATTTACCTCGCTTGGCGCGCGGTGAAGAAGTGCCTTGTTTTGCCTTAACGGGTTTAGAGGCGGGTTCTGATGCAGGGGCAATGACAGATAAAGGTTTCGTCACTTGGGGCGAACATGAAGGCAAGAAAGTCTTAGGTGTGTGTTTAAATTGGAATAAACGTTATATCACTTTGGCACCGATCGCGACCATGATTGGTCTAGCTTTCAAATTGTATGATCCTGATCATTTATTAGGTGGTCAAAAAAATCTTGGTATCACATGTGCACTCATTCCGCGTGATACAAAAGGCGTAACTATTGGGCGCCGTCATTTACCATGCGATATCGTTTTTCAAAATGGGCCCACCCAAGGGCATAATGTTTTTATTCCCATGGATTATATTATTGGCGGTCCAGCTATGGTTGGACAAGGCTGGCGTATGTTAATGGAATGTTTGGCAGCAGGACGTGCCATTTCTTTGCCTGGAAGTGCTGTTGCAGGAGCAAAAGTTGCTGTGTATGCAGGCGGCGCCTATGCTCGCATACGTCGACAATTTAAAATGCCGATTGGCCGCTTTGAAGGCATTGAAGAAGTGTTGGCGCGTATAGTAGGTTTCACTTATATGATGGATGCGACTCGTACTTTTACAGCAGGCATGATTAATTTGGGAGAAAAACCAGCACTTGCTTCAGCGATCACCAAATATCACGTGACTGAGATGGGTAGAGTGGTTGGCAATGATGCCATGGATATCCATGGCGGAAAAGGAATTATGCTTGGCCCGCACAATTATCTCGGACGAAGCTATCAGGCTATTCCTATTGCGATTACGGTTGAAGGTGCAAATATCTTGACTCGAAACATGATTATTTTTGGGCAAGGTGCAATGCGATGTCATCCTTATGTTTTTGCTGAACTCGAAGCAGCGCAATTGGAAGATGAAGAAAAGAGTTTGCAGGCTTTTGATAAAGCCTTAATGGGCCATATGACTTATTTCTTGACGAACTTCGTGCGGACCTTTGTATTAGGTTTAACGAATGGGAGATTGGTTCGTTTTTCAAAAGGTAAAAAGAAACGTTATTTCCAACAAGCATCACGATTCAGCGCAGCATTTGCCATGATGTCTGATATTTCCATGTTAGTCCTGGGCGGATCGCTTAAGCGTAGGGAAAATATATCGGCACGTTTAGGTGATATTTTAAGTTATTTATATATATTGTCCTCTGTTTTAAAACATTATGTTGATCAAGGCGAAAATAAAGATGATCTGCCTTTGGTTCGTTGGGCGAGTTTGTATTGTCTTTATCAAATTCAACAACGTTTTGATGAATTATTAAAAAACTTTCCTAATCGATGGTTGGGTTATGTTTTACGATTTATTATTTTTCCATTCGGTATGCATTTTTCATTACCCAATGATAAATTGAGCCAAAAAATCGCTCAATTGGTTATGGAACCTACGGCAACACGTTTTCGTTTATCAGAGGGTGCTTTTACCACGGATGTACCAGGAAATATGTGCGCAGTCCTTGAAGATGCATTAATCAAAGTGATTGCTGCAGAAGAAGTCGAAAAAGTTGTTAAACAAGCTGTTCATGATGGAGTGATTAAAAATGATAGTTTGTCGGAGCAAATGAAACAGGCTTTTGAGAAAAAACTTATTTCTGCGGGGGATTTAGAGATTTTTTATGCGGCACAAGAAGCGCGCCTTAAGGTAATTGCGGTAGATGATTTTGCACCGGAGGAATTGGTGCGTTATCCTTATGGACATGTTGCAAAAGTGAGTAAAGCAGATATATAGATTCTCCCGAAATTTTTGCCTTCCCCCTCTCCCAGCGCAAAAAGCGTGCGCTAGGAGAGGGGAACTCACGGCAAAAAATTCGTGGAATATTTAATTGAGAATCGCTTTAATATAAATCCCGATTTAAAAAGCGAAATGAGTCGTCAAAAGACGCCGCGTTATCCCCTGGATTTGTTTCTTTTTCTTCATTAGCGATTGGTCTATTCGGTTTTGGTTCTTCTCTTTTAAATAAGTTAAACTGAAATAGTTTAGATTGATTTTTCGATGGGTCTTGTAATGCAGGAGGATTTTCTTGAGCTTTTTTAGCATCCGCTCGTGCTTCTGCAATGAGCCATTCTCTTGCACGTTTCTCTTGTTCTTTAGCTAGTGTTTTTTCTTCTTCATCTCGTGCTTTGTCACGTGCTGGTTTTTCTTGTTCATCTAAAGGATCCCAATCATTCAAATTGTTAACAGTATCACGATAAGGAAGAACTACCGCGGGTTTTTGAGGTGGCTTAAGGTTCGATATACTCTGCAGCATATCCGCGACATACTTTCTAAAATAGTGCAGAGCACAGTAAAACCAATCTCGATTATTATGTATAGATTTGTTCGACACGAGTCCATTAAATGCCATGCCGTTTGATATATGACAAACATAAGAAGATCCTACACCCGATGAACCACTATGATCTCTATAAAATGGACGCCCATCCTCAATCACGAGAGTTCGCGCGCGCACCTTTGCTTTCTCATGATTCTCGAAACCTGGGTTAAGTCCCCGACAGCATAGTTCGGCAAGGCCGTGTCCCAGCATGCTCTGACCTATTCCAATACAGAATAATATATAGGCATGTTCTCCATCTAAAGTTTTTTGTCTTTCAAAAAGATCATCTACAAAATCATTAAATGTGAATGATGTGTCAAAATTAATATAAGCATCATATAGCGCAATAAGAAATTGATTGACATCGATGCAGTCTTTAAGAGTTTTCGGTTCAAATAATTTCTTTATGAATGTGTCGAATGCCTTACGTGTATCTTGACTAGGATGATATATTTTTGCTTCATTAACTCCTGTTTTAGGATTCCGTTCCTCAGTCAGATTAATAGAGGTATCTGCTTTCAGTGCTCTTATAACAGGCCTAATAAAATCATTAGTGTATTTTTCCCGTAGCTTTTTTTGCTCATCTTCAGTGGGCACTCGCATAATCCATGCTTTTTCTAGTTCAGTTATGGCAGATTTATCCTTGCGGGTTCGCGCGTCTTCTAGTTTCTTAGAATAATGCGGCAACATAGCCTCTACTATCTGAACGTCAATGTGTCCCTTGGGAGCCAACTGTTGCGCCATGCTAAATAGCGTTTCCCCTGTTATCTGATATTTCAAATGGGTGAGCGGACTTTGGAATGTACCTTCAAGTTTTACAAATATACATTCGGGATCAGAGTTTAGAATCTGGGTAAGTTTCTCTTGGTCACCACGGAACATTGCATCTATCGCGCTATGAAGAGCGATTTCTTTATCATCTTTATTTGGATTATGACTCACCTCAGGGTTAGCTTTATTAGGATCTACTGCTGGATTTTTGTGTTCTAATGTATCCGACTTCGTTTCTTCCTCGGCAGAGTTGAAATTGCTAGCAAGTAGTGCATACTTTGTTTTTCCTTCTGGCGAATGAAATGGGGCCTTAAGAATACTTTCGATACTGTTTGCAATATAATTGTATGTTTGTTCAAGCACTTGAGGATCATCTGGATACGCTTCTAAGAACTCTCGTGCTGAGTATATAGGGCATAGTAGGAGGTGCTTACTAAAAATTGGACTATCAATATTGTTAACTATTGTTTCTGCTAGAGATAATATTGATACCACATCAGCATATGTGGGATTGCTTTTACGCTGAAACATAATCATAACCTCGTTTTGCTAATATTTATAAATTTTAGGTTGACAATTGTACAACACAAAGATTAAGAGAAGATTAATGCTCCCCTAAATTTTTTAAATAACATCTTGACAGCAAAACTATTTTACAACTTGCTTATACACAGCCGTAAAATTTAAACACTTTTACCCAATAAATTATACTCTTTGTGCAATCTACTTGATCTAAATTATGTAACTTATTGATAATTATATAATAATTACTTGTGTTTATTTACTGATCTTTTGCAATAATCCTTTAGCTTATGTGTTTTAAGTCAGTTTTATATAGCTTAATAACAGAGTTATCCACAGAATCTGTGGACAACTTTCGTGGTGAAATCAAATAATATTTTTTGTCTAGTTTTTTTTATGATTATTTTTGGTATGCACAACTTTAAAATTTAAACACTGTTGTTTAAATAATTGCTTTGCCTTATGTTTGAGTCATTCAGTGTTGCTGTAACATATTGAATTTAAAATATAATTTGTTAGAAATCATGGGTGGTTGTAAGATAGCTTTATCTTATTTTATATGATTTAAGTTAGTTTTATATAGCTTAATAACAGAGTTACCCACAGAATCTGTGGACAACTTTTCCCTAGCATTAAAATCTATTTTTGTCATATACTGCCGTACTTGAAAGAAATCTAGGAAAGATGAAGGAGATAGCATGGTTGCGTTGAATGTCGCTATTTTAATGCTTACCGTTTTTGGATTAATGTATGCAAGAGCGCCTGCTCTCATTTGGACAGTAACCATAGGCGTTGTGTTAGTCGGGGTGAGCATAGCCGGCAAATTAAATATAGTGTTTCTTTTCTTTTGTTGGATTCTATATATTGCTGCAGTTTTATTCGTCTATTTACATCAATACCGTCAACGTTATTTTTCCAAACCGCTGATCGAATTTTTGCAAAAACGCATGCCATCTATCAGTGAATCAGAGCGTGATGCCATAGAAGCAGGTAATGTCTGGTGGGAAAAAGAATTATTTTGCGGCAGACCACAATGGAAAAAGCTATTACACAATCCAAAACCAACGTTAACACCTGAAGAGCAATCTTTTTTAAATAATGAAGTTGAAACACTTTGCAGTATGATTAATGAATGGAAAGTGTTTCATGAGGACAAAGATTTATCTCCAGAAGTTTGGGCATATTTAAAAGCATCACGATTTTTTGGTTTGGTTATTCCAAAAGAATACGATGGCCTTGGATTTTCTGCTTTAGCTCATTCCACTATTGTTACTAAAATTGCCACTCGAAGTCCAAGTGCTGCAGTCAATACCATGGTGCCCAATTCTTTAGGGCCTGCAGAACTCATTTTATATTACGGTACTTCTGAACAAAAAAAATATTATTTGCCGCGACTGGCAAAAGGTGAAGAAATCCCATCGTTTGGATTAACTGCACCCGAAGCAGGTTCAGACGCGGGTTCTATTACGGATAGCGGCATGGTTTGTTATGGCCAACATGATAATAAAGAAGTATTGGGTTTGCGTTTAAATTGGGATAAACGTTATATCACTTTGGCTCCCATTGCGACAGTGATGGGTATTGCATTTAGAATGTTTGACCCGGATCATTTATTAGGTGAAAAAGAAAATATAGGCATTACTTTAGCATTGGTTCCGACCACACATCCAGGTGTTGAAGTAGGAACGAGACATATTCCCTTATATTTGGCTTTTATGAATGGTCCTACGCGAGGAAAAGATGTTTTTATTCCCCTCGATTGGATCATTGGCGGCGTAAAAATGGCAGGCCAGGGATGGCGTATGATGATGGAATCCTTATCTGTCGGCCGGTCTATTTCTTTGCCGGCTCTGAGTACAGCAGCTGCGCAATCAGCTTATCTGGGTACAGGTGCTTATGCTAGATTGCGTAAACAATTTAACGTCCCAATTTCCAGTTTTGAAGGTATAGAAGAGGCCTTAGGTGATATTGCAGGTTATACTTATTTGTTGGAGTCATGTCGTACGATGACAGCAGGTGCTGTTGATTTAAAAATCCGACCATCCATCGTTTCTGCCATTGCAAAATATCACATGACAGAAATGGCAAGAATTATTATGTCGCACGCAATGGACATTCATGCAGGTCATGGCGTACAAATGGGACCTAGAAATACGGTTGCTATTACGTATTTTGCAGTGCCTATCACGATTACAGTAGAAGGCGCGAATATTTTAACAAGAAATTTAATTATTTTTGGTCAAGGCGCCATACGTTGTCATCCTTATATTTTAGAAGAAGTTAATTTGTTTGCGACGCCTGATAGTCCGAAAAAAATTAAAGCCCTGGATAAACTATTATTGTCCCATATAGGATATGCATTAAGTAATGTTGTTCGAAGTTTTTGGACTGGCATAACAGGCGGATATTTGATGTTATCACCCGTGCACGGTCCGGTTGCAAAATATTATCGTCAATTGTCGCGCATGAGCTCATCTCTCGCTTTATTGTCGGATATGTGCATGTTAATATTGGGCGGAAATTTAAAACGTAAAGAACGTATGTCTGCTCGATTAGGAGATATCTTAAGCCAGCTTTATTTAGCATCTTGTGTATTAAAGTATTTTCAAGATCAAGGGAAAAAACCCGCAGATCTTTATCATGTAAAGTGGTGTCTTGAACATTGTTTAAGTAAAATTCAAATTGCTATCGATGATTTATTAGATAATTTTCCTATGGGTTGGCTTGGAAAAATACTTCGTGCGCTTATTTTTCCGTGGGGCATTGCATATCGTAAACCCAATGATCAATTAACACATCAGATGGTAAAGTCTATGTTGGAACCATCAGAGTTACGCGATCGTTTGACTCAATGTTGTTATATAGGTAATGATCATGAACCATTGCGTAAATTACAAAATGCATTTATGAAAGCTCAAACGGTGGATTCGATATGGAAAAAATTTCAATCGGCTGTTCGACATGGTACATTACCGTTGTATGGTAGTTTGGAATCAAAAATGCAAAAGGCGGTACATGCCGGGATATTAACTCAAGAAGAGATGTCTCTGTTACGCGAGTATAATGATTTGTATCAAGAGATTATTCGAGTTAATGAATTTACGTTTGATTTACAAACGGTAGTTAAATAAAACATAGGGAAGAGCTATGATGGAAACGAAAAATAATGCTTATCGGGATGTTTATATAGTCGATGGTGCTCGTACGCCGTTTTTAAAAGCGAGAGGTAAACCAGGAACACTAAGTGCTTCAGACATGGCAGTACAAGCAGGAAGAGAACTACTTGCAAGACAGGCTTTTTCGCCTAAAGACTTGGGCGAGGTTGTTCTGGGTTGCATGATGCCAAGCCCTGAAGAAGCTAATATTGCAAGAGTGGTTGCCTTACGTTTAGGTTGTGGTGATGCCATGCCTGCTTTTACAGTGCAGCGTAATTGCGCTTCTGGCATGCAGGCCATTGATGATGCTGTGAAAGACATTGCATCCGGTCGTCACGAATTGGTGTTGGCTGGCGGTACAGAAGCCATGAGTCGTGCCCCTTTATTATTTAATAACAAAATGGTGAATTGGTTAGCGGGCATGTGGGCTTCAAAATCCATGGGTGATAAAGTTAAACAAATCATGAAATTTCGTCCTGATTTTCTAGCACCCGTTGTAGCTTTGTTAAAAGGATTGACTGACGCAACCATTAATTTGAATATGGGACAAACGGCAGAGATTCTAGCGCATCGATTTCATATCACAAGAGAACAAATGGATGCCTTTGCCTTGGAAAGTCATATGCGCGTAGCCAAGGCAGAAGACCAACATTATTTTAATGATGTTTTTCCAGCTTACAGTTCGAAGGGTGATTATTATCTCACAGATGATGGTCTAAGACGCGATACGACCATGCAAAAACTGGCTACACTTAAACCTATTTTTGATAAAAAATTTGGAAGTGTCACAGCAGGTAATAGTTCGCAAGTCACAGATGGTGCGGCATTACTTTTATTAGCAAGTGCTGACGCAGTAAAAAAATATAAATTACCTGTACTTGCAAAAATTACCGATGTGGCATGGGCAGGACTTGATCCTGCAGAAATGGGTTTAGGGCCTGTTTATGCATCCAGTCAATTAATGCAAAAATATAATTTGAACCTGGATGATATTGATTTTTGGGAAATCAATGAAGCGTTTGCAGCTCAGGTATTGGCATGTTTAGCAGCATTTGAAAGCGAAGACTATTGCAGACATTATTTAGGCTTTGATAGAGCAGTAGGTAGAATTGATATCAACAAATTAAATATTGATGGTGGAGCTATAGCATTAGGTCATCCCGTGGGTGCGAGCGGCGCACGTATTGTTTTGAGAATGATGAATATTTTGCATCGAACTGGAGCGAAACGTGGCATGGCATCTATTTGCATTGGTGGTGGTCAGGGCGGCGCGATGTTAATTGAAAATATTTCAGGGGTAGGCGTATGAGCAGGATGCAGCATTATAAACATTGGCAATTAGAAACAGACAATGACAAAGTATTATGGTTGTATTTTAATAAACAAAATGCAGCAGTCAATACTATAGACCGTGAAGTCATGGAAGAATTGTCTCATATCATCGATGGATTGCAGAACGATACTGAACACAAAGGTATCATTATTGCTTCAGGTAAAAAAAATGGATTTATAGCGGGTGCCGATATAGCGCAGTTCAATAAATTTAAAGATATTGATCAAGCAGTTCAATTATTGCAACAAGGACAATTGATTTTAGATAAAATCGAAAATCTAAAAATCCCAACAGTTGCCATGATAGATGGTTTTTGTGTCGGCGGCGGTCTTGAATTAGCATTAGCATGTCATTATCGTGTTGCTTGCGATGATCCAAAAACGAGATTAGGTTTGCCCGAAGTTAAACTGGGTATTCATCCAGGTTGGGGCGGCTCGGTCCGATTACCTCGATTGATAGGTGCGATGCAGGGTATGAATATGGTTTTATCCGGTCATACCGTTTCTGGAAAAGCAGCCGCAAAATTGGGCTTTGTCGATGCAGCAGTGCCTAAACGTCATTTAGTAAAAGCTGCAAAATATTATGCGACTCAACATCCAGAGCGACATAAAGCAACATGGTTGCAAAATTTAAGTAATTCAAAATTAGCTCGTATGGTACTGGCTAATGTTTTTAGAAAGCAATTGCGAGCAAAAGTTAATCCTGCTTATTATCCCGCACCTTACAATGTCGTCGATAATTGGGAAGACGCGGGTGTGTGGGGTGATTTACCTATGCAAAAAGAAGCTAGAACTTGCGGTAAATTATTTTTCAGTGACACCTGTGAAAATTTAGTGAGAGTCTTTTTCTTACAAGAACGTATGAAAGGTCTTGCTAAAGAAATTAAATTTTCAGCTAAACATGTTCACGTGATAGGCGCAGGTACCATGGGCGGCGATATTGCTGCTTGGTGTGCCTTGCAAGGTATGACAGTCACTTTGCAAGATCGTGAGCCTAAATTTATCGCACCTGCTATAAAAAGAGCTTATAAACTTTATCAAGAAAAGCTGAAAGAACCTTATTTGGTTCAAAAAGCTATGGATAGGTTAATGCCTGATGTGCAGGGTGATGGCATTGGTCGTGCGGATGTGATTATTGAAGCTATTTTTGAAGATTTAGCGACTAAACAAGCTTTATTTAAATCACTTGAGATGAAAGCTAAACCTGATGCAATATTGGCAACGAATACATCCAGTATTCCTTTGGATGATATTAATACGGTGATGCAACGTCCTGAACGTTTAGTCGGTATTCATTTCTTTAATCCTGTTGCAAAAATGCAATTAGTTGAAATCGTTCAAGGTCAAGTAACGGATCCTTCTATTGTTCAAAAAGCTATAGCATTTACGCGTAAAATTGATCGCTTGCCATTGCCAGTCAAATCAAGCCCAGGATTTTTGGTAAATCGTGTTTTAATGCCATATCTGCTTGAAGCGGTTGCCATGATTAAAGAAGGCGTTCCTGCAGAAGCTATCGATAAAGCTATGGTTGACTTTGGTATGCCCATGGGGCCTGTTGCATTAGCTGATGCAGTGGGTCTGGATGTTTGTTTATCGGTTGCGAAATATTTAGGTGAATATATGAATACCAGTATTCCTCCTGAGCTTGTTCAATTAGTTGAAAAAGGAAAGTTAGGTCGTAAAACAGGGGAGGGTTTTTATAAATATACTAAAGCAGGTAAACAAATTAAAAATAAAGACTTTAAGTATAATAAACCCTTGGAAACCATATCCGATCGCTTAATTTTGCGTATGTTAGATGAAGCATTTGCTTGCTTGCGTGAGGGTGTCGTAGCAGATGCGGATTTACTGGATGCAGGCATGATATTTGGCACAGGATTTGCGCCATTCCGCGGCGGTCCAATTTGTTACGCAAGAAGTAAAGGTATTCACGAACTCTATAACCAATACATTAAACAGCGGGAACAATTAGGCGAAAAAATGATAGCTAGGCATGATTGGGAAGCCACTGGAGTTTAGCTTCTAGTCACCCCTTCCTCCAAATGCTTTTTTTGGAGGAAGGGGATGGGGGAAGGAGGGCAAGAAAAAGTTAATTCATCTTGCTCAAACTCATTAACTCCTTATTTAGTGTAAAACTTAACACCGTTCGTATGACCACAATAATGGCCAAAATTCCCACCGTATAATAATCTGGCGCTGTTGTAGTACCAATTAAATCGGCAGCGACAATAAATTCCAAACCTAAAATAAGCGTTCTTCCTAAATTTAGACGTATCGCATTAAGACCGTCATTCTCTGATACGATTTGGCCTTTTATATATTGCGATAAGTATTGATAGATAGCCAATAGGATTCCAGATAAAATAATTAATACGCCTAAAAATGAGACTAGGTGTTGAATGATAACTAGAATTTTTAATAAATATGACCAATCCATGAAGATAATCTCCTATAGTACAATCTATATTGTAATGCTTTTAATAGCTTTGTCTTCTATTTATATTCAAATAAATTCCATTTTTAATATGGACGTCAGCATGCTCATGCATGTCAGTGAACGTATGCTTAATGGTGGAAAATATGGCATAGATATATTTGAATCGAATCCACCGATGATATTGTATATTTATGCGATACCAGTATTGGCCGCAAAATGGGTTTCAACAACTTTTATGGTGACGTGTCGTGTTTTTATTTATTTATGGATTATTGTAAGTCTTTTTTTATCTTATCAAAGTATTGAAAAAATTTCAAAAAAAATGCCTGTTTATAAATCATGTATTTTGCTACCTGCTACAGCATGGATATTGTTATTGCCAGGCGTAAGTTTTGCGCAACGCGAGCATATCATGTTGATACTCATTATGCCTTATATATATCTGTCAATGGCAAGCCTGTATGGTATTTCAATGCATAGAGTTTTTATTTTCATAGCGGCTATCATGGCAGGTATTGGCTTTTGCATAAAACCACATTTTTTTATACCGTTTTTTATATTTTTACTCTATCGACGCAAAATCACTATAGATAATATGATTGTTATTTCAATGACTATCTTATATTTTTTAAATATTGTCATTTTTTATCCTGGCTATTTTACGAAAATTTTGCCGCTTGTATTCGAATATTATTATCCGTATTTTGATACACATATAGCATGGTCAAATATAGGAATTAAATTTTCTTTGATGATTTTAATGATTTATGGCATTTCTTTTTATTTCATTAAAAATCACAAATTAGAAAATGTATTCGCTATTTATGCAATCGGTTTTATTGTTGTTTATGTATTACAAAAATCCAATTGGGGGTATCATTTATATCCAGCCATAGCGTTTGTTACGCTTCTGGTAGTACAAATGGTGTATAGATATGTTGAAATTTCTCTAAAAGCAAGTTATCCATGGATGTCAATTTTTATCATATTGTTTGTGAGTCTATTTTTGTTAAAAGATCCCATAAAATACTATTATCTTATTAATAATGAAGCTTTACATTTCAAACAACAAAATGAATTTAAAATAATAGAACATTTATCTCAATTAAAAAATGTAAAAAGCGTGTATTTTTTATCAAATAATCCATCTCCTTATCCAGCGATAGATTATTTGAATTTGAAAGATGTGCAGCTTATACAATGCTATTGGTTTTTTCCCGGGATGTACATGATGCATCATTCAAAAAGCCAGGCGGATCTAAATGATTTTAGAAATCTTATTGTTAATGATATTATGCTTAAAAAGCCGGATGTTATTGTGATAAGCGACCGACTTTTTCCAGGAAGTGATAAGAATTTTTCTTTAGAGTTTTTTTTAAATAATTTTATATCCAAGTATAAAAAAATAGCTCAATATGATGAGCTTATCATTTGGAGTAGGGTGATAAGTTAACGTTTTTTGAAGCAATAACAGAGAGAGGTTATTATGAAAAAGAAGCAAATAAAGCTTGATATGGAAGAGCAAGAATTATTGGACTCATACAATAAAGGTGAATGGAAATCTGTTAAAAACCTAAATAAAGCTAAAAGTATTGCTAAAAAAGCCGCTAAAAATACGCTTCGTAAAGATGCTAGGGTTAACATCCGTCTTGCTAGTAATGATTTGCTGCGCATTAAACAGAAAGCCGCATATGAAGGAATACCTTATCAGACTTTAATTGCAAGTATTTTACATAAATATGCGGCTGGGTATTCAATCAAGCAATAAAATGTTTTACTTCCATTTGATATTACAACCCACACTCGGCTTTTGATCTTGCGATATTGTTTTACCCGAAATCAAAGCATCAAGTGCATTAGTCAAATCCATGCCTGTGACAGCTTTTCCATTCCCAGGTTTTGCATCATCGAAACGTCCACGATAAACGCATAATAAATCACTATCAAATATATAAAAATCTGGAGTACAAGCGGCTTGATAGGCACGCGCGACTTCTTGACTTTCATCAAAAAGATAAGGAAATGTAAAACCTAAATGTTCAGCATTTTTATGCATATTTTCTGGGTTATCCGCAGGATATTTTTCTGCATTATTAGCATTGATGGCAATAAAGCTAACACCAAGTTTTTGATAATGCTTAGCGACTTCAACCATTTTATCTTGTATCAATTTTACATAAGGGCAATGATTGCAAATAAACATAATAACTGTTGCTGTTTTAGATCTCATCTCAGTTAATGAAACCATGCGGTTTTGCAAGGTATCAGGTAAAGTAAAATAAGGTGCTTTTGTGCCCAAAGGCAGCATGTTTGAAGGGGTTTCTGCCACAAAAAATCTCCACGAAGGGTTGTATTGTTATTGAAATCCGGTATTCTACATGACCTTACTCAGAAATACCAAAGGAAGGATGCATGGTAAAAAAACTAACCATAAAACAATTTTTTTTATTAATGTCTATCACTGGATCAATAGTTCTTCCTCATGGTGTTTTTGCAGCCGCATTTCAGTTGTGGGAGCAGGATGGTGCGAGTGTCGGTAATTATCATGCGGGTCGCGCAGCTATTGCCGAAGATGCAAGCACTGCTTATTATAATCCAGCAGGTTTGGTTCGAATACCTAACCAACAGTTAGTTTTAGGTATTGTACCCATTACGGTAGATTTTTTATTTGATGGTACGATAGCTGTCGAAAAAATTGATGATAATGAACCCAGAGCCACTAAGGCGCAAGGCGGCACACTTAATTTTGTACCTGATCTTCATTATGCGGCTCCTCTTTTCAGCAACCTTGTGTTTGGTTTGAGTGTTGCAGTTCCTTTTGGCTTACAAACTAATTATGGTTATGGTTCTATTGTGCGTTATTCAGCAACCAAGACATCGCTAAAAGTCATTGATGTTGCACCATCTTTAGGTTTTGCGATTAATCAACATTTGTCAATAGGTGCTGGAGCAGATATCGAATACTCTGAAGCCCAATTTAATCTCGTTGCAACAGTATTTGAGCCTATGTTTGATAGTTATGCAAATAACTCTTTATCAGGACATGGTGTGGGTTATCATGCAGGTATTCTTTATCAATTTACACCGCAGACGAGAATGGGTTTAGCTTATCAGTCAAAAGTCACGCATAATTTTACGGGTACTAGTAAATTTACTGGGCCGCTTGCAAATTTTCTAAACGAGACTTTGCCGCCAGAGATATCGAATAATAATTTAAAAACAACAGCTACCATACCCGCGACAACGACCTTAAGTTTTTTTAGTGCAGTTCATCCTTCCTGGGATTTAATGGCTACAGTAAGTCACATCCAGTGGGGTATTTTTAAAGATGTGGTTTTACATAATGTTTCTGGTGTAGATGAAAATGTGGATATCAGTAATTCCATTACTGTGAATATACCGCAAAATTATCACAACACATGGAATTATGCGGTAGGTGCTAATTATCATGTTGATGAACGATGGTTTATACGAACTGGTGCAGGTTATGATGAAACACCATCCAATAATGAAGATAGAAACTTACAATTGCCAGATGGTGACCGTATAGCATTGGCTTTAGGGGCGCATTTCCAAGCAACTAAAACATTAGGATTTGATTTAGGTTGGACACATTTCTTTACAGCATCTGTGCCTATTGATATTACGCAGCAAGTTGGAGGTCAAGTGACTACCAGTAAAGGTGATGTGACTGGTAATGCTGATGTTTATGGCTTTCAAATGAAATGGGATATGATATAAGAATCAATGAATTACAATAAAGAGTCTAAAGCCAAGACTCCTTCTTGTAGTATTTTATTAAATTGGGTATATACTTAAAATATACGATAAACGACGAGGGGCAGGCCATGAGTTATCTAAAAAACTTATTCGTGACAGGAATGTGTGTTCTTTCAATAAGTTGGTTTATTCCTGCAACAGCAGCAACTAGCACTAATCTTCAGCCCCTTTCTCAAGGAGGAGTAGCTACGAGTAGCACTGCTGTTAAACCCACGGATAGCACTACTATTACTCGAACGAGTGTCGGGGGTAATGCCCCAGCTGCTTTATCAAACACCATTGTACTTGGCCGAGGTATTACTCAGGTCAACGTAGCGGGGTATACATATAGACCAAGGACGGGTGATCAAGTTATTCAGACTCCTATTAAGCAATGCCCGCCAAATACTAGTCCATCGGTTTCTTTGAGTTCTCCTAGCGCTTACCCCAGTGGTGGCCCTGGTGGCGGCCCACCCCCTCCTGTTATTGGTTACGGACTCACTATAGACCTCGAGGTGGGTAGTCAAGATCCGTTCAATCCTAAGTATAACAATGGAATAATGGTCTCCCCAAGTGGCTTTTACCAGATTTGGATCGGTGCCTTTGGGTATAATCATAGTAGTGATGTTAGCTGTCCTGGTGCCCCTTCAGGGATGTGTATTGGTTCTTATACGGGCGGAATGGTCGATTGGACTATCTACTGTGTTCCAGCTCCACTTAATATTCCACGTACCCCGCCCCCTGGAGGCTAAGCCGCGACCTTTGTCTGGGTGCGGCGTGCTCACTCAGACAATCACTTTTTAGTAACTTCTGAAAAATGACTCGTCGGATAATTTACTTTCAAAACGGTTCCACCATTTTCTGAAGTGAAAACATACTTAGCGTTAGTTGATGTTACCCAGCTTACTGATTTTTTTGATAAGCTAAGACCAGCTTCTCCGACTTTAGCACCACTGCAATCGCGGCTGGCAAAAATGTCGGCTGTGCATGTATCACCTACAGTTGTTATGCATAATAAAGTAATTTCATTATTATTAGCTGAAGATACGCCAGGGCTTCCGTCAGGGTTTCTCCTGGGTGTATATTTACCGGCTGTATTCGAACAAGGCTTTGCCCTGCCAGAAGTCACTCTTACTGATGAATCTTCATCGGTGTAATTGTAAGTTTGTAAGGCAGCATTGGCTGTGCTTGATAATGTAATCATAATTGCTAAAAGAATGGATTTTTTGAATTGCATCGAAATCTCCTTATGTGAAATATCCTAAAAAATCATGTCAACTATATGCTTATACTTACATAAATTCAAATATATTTTGCAGCCAGGATTCAAGCTTGTTTTTTTCAACTTCAGAAAATTCCAAACCAAGTTTTGTTCTACGCCATAAAATATCATCAGCCGTCATGGCCCATTCATATTTTACTAAATATTCAACTTCTTTTTGATAGAGTCCATGTGAAAAATCCTCACCTAAATCATGTAGCGAGTGTGCATTTTCTAATAAAATATGGACACGTGTCCCGTAATTTTTTGCATAACGCAGTATCATATTTTTTGGTAACCAAGGATAATTTTTTTGTAATGCATCGCAGAACTTATGAAAATCTTGATCAGGAATATCTCCTCCAGGTAAAGAAGCCGTTGAAGTCCAGGCAGGTTTCGTTGTTAATTGATTAACGATAGATTCAGCGAGCACTCTATGTGTTGTGAGTTTTCCGCCGATAATAGAAACGAGCGGAAGATTATTGATGTTTTCTGTTAAACATTGAAAATCACGTGTTGTTGTCGCGGCAGAATGTCCTGTTTTTGCTTGCAAACATCTCACACCTGAATATGACCAGATAAGATCATTCTTGTGTATCACTTTTTTGAAATAACGATTTATGATAGAACATAAATAATCTATTTCTTCGTGTGAAATGGTAATATGATCTGGATTATTCATGTAGGGTACATCTGTTGTGCCAATTAAGGTATATTTTTCAAGGTAAGGTATAGCAAACACTATGCGTTTATCACTATGTTGTAGAATGTAGGCAAAATCGCCATCATATAATTTAGGTACAACAATGTGACTGCCTTTGTCTAAGTGAATATCAAATGTTAAATCAGTACGTATTTTATTTTGAGTTTCTTTGACCCATGGTCCTGTAACATTACATAATATTTTTGCATAATGAAAAAAAATATGATTATTTAATACATTTTTTAATGTTATTTTCCAATAATCTTTTTCACGTACTGCTGAAATAAATTCTGTTCGAGTTGAAATAATAGCACCTTTTTCTTTTGCGGAGATGGCATTTAAGATTACCAAACGAGCATCATCAGTAAAGCAATCGTAATAAGAAAAACCTCGAGTCAGATGGGGTTGTAATTCGAGCCCACGTTCATCATTTTTAAATGAAATGGAAGTTGAACCAGGTAGAGTTTTTCTCATGCTCAGATGATCGTATAAGAATAGCCCAATTCGAATCATCCATGCGGGCCGTAAATGTTTTTCATGGGGTAGTATAAATTCTAAAGGTTTTACTAAAAAAGGAGCTCTAAAAAGAAGTATTTCACGCTCATGAAGCGCTTTTTTAACAAGACCAAACTCATAGAATTCTAAATAGCGTAATCCGCCATGAATCAATTTGCTGCTTGCCCACGATGTTCCCGCGCTTAAATCATTTTTTTCACATAATCGAACAGATAATCCACGACCTGCAGCGTCCGCTGCTATGGCGACGCCATTGATACCGCCGCCTATGATGAAAATATCCGTATAATCTATCATATTGTTCTGCTGATATGTTTAAATAGGCTTATATTTTATTTGAGGTACTCAACCCATGTCTACCTATTTGTTGGCAATCGATCAAGGCACAACAAGCAGTCGCGCGATAATATTCAAACGCGATGGACGTCCAATAAGTCAACATCAAATGGATTTAAAGCAATATTATCCCCAGCCTGGATGGGTGGAGCAAGACCCAGAAGAAATTTGGCAAAATACCGTCATATGTTGTCGTGAAGCATTAAAAAAGAGTAGTTTAACGGCAAATCAAATAGCAGCGATAGGTATTTCCAATCAACGCGAAACCACGATCATGTGGGACAGAAAAACAGGCATACCTATTTATCCTGCCATAGTTTGGCAAGATAGACGCACTGCCGAACGTTGCCGTGAGTTATCGCAACTTCCTATTGCGGGTCATTTACAGAAAAAAACAGGACTTTTACTCGATCCGTATTTTTCTGCAACAAAAATGATGTGGATATTGGATCATGTGCATGGCGCACGCGAGTTGGCGGAAAAAGGTGATCTTTTGTTTGGAACTGTCGATACATTTTTATTGTGGAAATTGACTCGTGGTAAAATGCATGCAACAGATGCAACGAATGCTTCGCGTACTTTATTATTTAATATTGTTAAACAGACATGGGACGATGAAATTTTAGCAGCATTTTCTATTCCTAAAACACTACTGCCTATTGTATTGAATTCCAGTGATGATTATGGTCTGACTGATGCAACATTGTTAGGTGCGCCTATTCCAATCGCGGGTGTGGCGGGAGATCAACAAGCAGCGACGGTGGGGCAGGCTTGTTTTCATCCTGGCATGATCAAAAGTACTTATGGTACAGGTTGTTTTATGTTGATGAATACGGGAGCGTGTTTGATTCATTCAGAACATAAATTATTAAGTACCATAGCTTATCGTTTGCAGGGGCAGGTAACCTATGGTCTAGAAGGAAGTATTTTTTCAGCAGGCACGACTATCAAATGGTTACGAGATACTTTAAAACTTATTAAAACAGCGCAAGAAACGGAAACATTGGCAAAAAACATATCGGATACTGAAGGTGTATATTTAGTGCCGGCGTTTACCGGTTTAGGTGCGCCTTACTGGGACCCAGATGCCAGAGGTGCATTATTAGGTCTAACGCGAAACAGCGGTATAGCGCATATTGCAAGAGCTGCACTTGAATCTGTTTGTTATCAATCACGGGATTTATTACAAGCCATGCGTCATGACAGTGAAACTCCGCTTGAAGTGTTACGTGTTGATGGAGGAATGGTAGCAAATAATTGGTTGTTACAATTTATGGCTGATATATTAATGTTAAAAGTACAAAGACCACAATGCATTGAAACAAGTGCTTTAGGTGCGGCTTATTTAGCAGGACTACAAGTGGGTGTTTATCATTCTTTAAATGAAATAGCTGATCTATGGAAAATAAATGCTGAATTCACTCCAAAAATGGCATCGCATCAAAGCGAACATTTTTATGTTGGATGGAAAAAGGCAGTTGCAAGAGTGCTGACAAAATGATTGAATGGCGAATCAAAAAGGGATATGAGAATGAAAAAAAAATATTTAATCAGTTGTATTGGCGTGCTCATTTTAATGAGTCATAGAGTTGGAGTTGCAGGTAATCTACCTGGTAGCGTGACGATCACGCTAGCCGATGCATATTATCATTTTAATAATAAACGTGATTTGAATAACTCTGCTTTTCCCAATCTTGCACTAGCCTATAATTTTACCCAACATTGGGCCATGGAAGCAGGTGCAGGAATTTTGAATACCAGGCAATCTGAAGAATTGGGCGGTGAAGGTGTCCACGGTGTTTTATACAATATTGATGGCATTTATCGTTTCGGAGCTTTTGGACATCTTGAGCCTTATGTATTAGGTGGTATAGGATTGCTGACCTTGGCTCCGAATGGAACGGACAGTGAGCATCCAGGTAATATCAATGCAGGGCTGGGCGCGCAATTATTTTGGGGTCCTACCGTTGCCATGCGCGCTGAATTCCGTGATGTTTATCAGACAACAGGTAATAGCTATAATGATTATATGTTGAATTTTGGAGTAAGTTTTTTGTTTGGCGGTGATAAAACTTAAGAAACCGGTTCCCGCGTTTTCATAGGAACATAGTTTCTTTCCGTTGGGCCAGTATAAAGTTGTCGTGGTCTACTTAAACGATAAGGGCTGCTGATCATTTCATTCCAGTGTGCAATCCAGCCAATAGTTCTCGCGAGCGCGAAAATCACAGTAAACATATTTGGCGGTATACCAATGGCGCTTAAAGTGATACCAGAATAAAAATCAACATTAGGATAAAGTTTTCTATCGATGAAATAGGGATCTTCTAATGCGATTCTTTCCAATTCCATAGCAATTTTGAAAAAAGGATCGTGATGTGCGCCAACAGCTTCTAATACTTCGTAGCATGTTTCGCGCATGACTTTTGCTCTTGGATCGTAGTTTTTATAAACACGATGACCGAATCCCATAAGTCTGAAATTGTCATTAGGGTCTTTGGCACGCGCAATATATTTAGGTATTTGGGAGATATCACCAATTTCATGCAGCATATTGAGCGCCGCTTCATTAGCACCGCCATGCGCAGGCCCCCAAAGAGCCGCAATACCTGCGGATATACAAGCAAATGGGTTTGCGCCAGTAGAACCTGCTAATCGAACAGTGGAAGTCGATGCATTTTGTTCATGATCAGCATGCAGAATAAAAATTCTATCGAGCGCACGTGCCAGAACAGGGTTAGGGATGTAGTCTTCACAAGGTGTTCCAAACATCATATACAGAAAATTTTCAGCATAGGTCATTTTGTTTTTTGGCGGCATAAAAGGTTGGCCTACCGAATATTTGTAACACATCGCTGCAATGGTAGGCATTTTTGCAATAAGTCGCAGCGCAGAAATGGCTCTATGTTCCGGATCTTTGATGTTTAATTTATCATGATAAAAAGCAGATAATGCACCTACGACGCCAACCATGACAGCCATAGGATGCGCATCACGTCTAAATCCATTGAAAAAGTTTCGAATTTGCTCATGTACCATGGTGTGTCGATTAATAGCATTGCAAAATTCCTTGAACTCAATCTTATTAGGTAATTCACCATGTAATAAAAGATAGCAAACTTCAACAAAACTGGAACTTCTAGCCAGTTGGTCAATGGGATAACCGCGATATAATAAAATACCTTCATCCCCATCAATATAGGTAATCTTGGATTCGCAGGAGGCTGTAGACATAAAACCTGGGTCATAAGTGAAATACCCCGTTTTAAATAGCGAACTAACATCAACGACTTCAGGTCCCAGAGTGCCTGAAAGTATGTCCAGTTCGACATTTGTATTTTTTATGCTTAATTTTGCTTTTTGTTCAGCCATGATAGTCTCCATCTGGAAGGCCCACAACTATAAGAATTCGTATGATGCTTGTCAAATTTATATATTCTACTGGAAATGAAGTCTGTATCCTAATGCTGATTGCTTTGGCATATCTTGCTGGTTATAATCAGAATTATTTTGTTAGTGCTGGCTTTAATAAACACAAACTTTCAGGGGAATACTTGCCGCTGTGAATAATCATCGACCTAAAAATTTAAATATTTTAACTATTCGATTTCCAATACCTGCCATTGTTTCAATTTTGCACCGTATTTCCGGTGTCATTTTGTTTTTACTTATCCCAATCTTTCTTTGGGGATTAAAGTTGTCTCTGGCGTCACAGCAAGACTTCGATAGTTTAAAGGAGTTTTTATCGACACCAGTCATGAAGTTTATAGTATGGTGTTTTTTGTCAGCTTTTATTTACCATTTTGTCGCAGGTATAAGGCATTTACTGATGGATTTACATATAGGCGAAGAACTTAAAAGTGGTCGAATCATGTCTGTTTTAACGATGATTGTGAGTATTTTATTTATTATAATGACGGGCGTTTGGTTATGGTAAAAGCAATATATAGTGTAAATCATAAAGGCTTGCGAGATTGGCTTGTTCAGCATATTTCAGCCTGCATCATGGCTATCTATACGATAGGTATCGTAATTTTTTTAGCTGCACAATCAGAAATAAATTATACCCATTGGGCTTCGCTTTTTACTTATTCCTGGATGAAAATAGCAACCGCCATCGTATTTTTATTGCTGTTATTTCATGCCTGGATAGGGATGTGGACGGTCATTACCGACTATGTAAAATGTGCAGCTATACGCTTAACTTTATATGTTTTTATATTATTAGCTTTAGTAGCTTTTTTTATTGCTGCAGTATTGATTTTGTGGGGTGTTTAATTAATGAATATAGCAAATTTAGCTACTTATACATTTGATACGGTCATTATTGGCGGCGGTGGGGCTGGCTTGCGGGCTTCTTTGGAGCTTGCGCAATCAGGTTTACATGTCGCTGTTATTTCTAAAGTTTTTCCAACGCGTTCGCATACGGTCTCTGCTCAAGGCGGAATTAATGCTGCATTAGGTAATACAGATGGCAGTGATGACTGGCGTTTTCATATGTATGACACAGTAAAGGGCGCCGATTTTATTGGTGATCAAGATGCAATTGAGTATATGTGCAAAAATGCACCTGAAACCATTTACGAATTAGAACACATGGGCTTACCATTTTCTCGTTTAGATGATGGGAAAATTTATCAACGAGCATTCGGCGGACAATCGCGTAATTATGGAAAAGAGCTGGTACATCGTACCTGCTGTGCGGCAGATCGCACCGGACATGCTATGCTGCATACCTTGTACCAAAAGAATATAGAAGCACAAGCAACCTTTTTTAATGAATGGTTTGCAATCGATCTGGTTACAACCGATAAAGGCATAGCAGGTGTGCTTGCGATGTGTATTGAAACTGGTCAGGTTGCTTTTTTCCATGCCAGAGCTGTGATTTTAGCAACAGGTGGAGCAGGCCGCATTTTTCAATCCACGACCAATGCACATATTAATACAGGCGATGGTTTTGGTATGGTATTGCGAGCAGGTATACCTTTGCAAGATATGGAGTTTTGGCAATTTCATCCTACCGGAATTGCAGGCGCAGGTGTGCTCATTACTGAGGGCAGCCGCGGTGAAGGCGGATTTTTTGTGAACAAAGATGGCGAACGTTTCATGGAACGTTATGCGCCTAACCTAAAAGACCTTGCAAGTAGAGACGTTGTTTCGCGTGCCATTATGATTGAAATACGTGAGGGCAGAGGCTGTGGTCCTAAAGGGGATTATGTATTGCTCAAATTAGATCATTTGGGTGCAGATGTTATTAATGAACGCTTACCTGGCATTCGCGATCTCGCGATTACTTTCGCGGGCGTTGATCCACTTAAAGATCCTATTCCTGTGATTCCTACCTGTCATTATATTATGGGCGGTATCCCAACCAATTATCACGGCCAAGTCCTTACAGTGAAAAATGGTGAAGACCATATTGTAGAAGGTCTTTATGCCGCTGGTGAATGTGCATGCGTCTCTGTACATGGCGCAAATCGTTTAGGTGCAAATTCATTATTAGATTTAGTAGTATTTGGCCGCGCGGCAGGTAAACATGTTCAAGAAAGTATTCGAATGGGTTTAGATTTTCGTGATCCTTCACGTCCTGAGATTGAAAAAGCGTTTACTAATTTAAATCGTTGGAATGAAAATACAGGTGGTGAAAGTGTCGATGACATTCGCGAAGCGCTGCAAAAAATTATGCAAAATGATTTTGGCGTATTTCGTACCCACGATGCCATGAAAGAGGGGTTCGATAAATTAAAAGCATTACAAAAACGTTTGAAGTTGTGTTCTATAAAAGATAAGAGTCAAGTATTTAATACGAGTCGCATTGAAGCTTTAGAACTTGACAATTTAATGGCAACGGCACTTGCAACCGCTTATTTGGCAAATGATCGAAAAGAAAGTCGTGGAGCGCATGCGCGTATAGATTTTCCAAATCGTGATGATGCACATTGGATGAAACATTCTGTTTATTTTGAGAGTGGTGAAATTACATTTCGACCCGTTAATATGAAACCCCACGAAGTTCCACCTATTCAACCTCAAGAAAGAAAATACTAGAGGATTTATATGATGCGCTTTTCAATTTATCGCTACAATCCTGAAACGGATAGCAAGCCTTATATGCAAGACTTTGATATTGATATCAAAGAAAATAATTGTTTTATGGTTTTGGATGCCTTACTCGTTATCAAGAATAAATTTGATGATTCCCTGACGCTTAGACGCTCCTGTAGAGAAGGTGTTTGCGGTTCAGATGGCATGAATATCAATGGTAAAAATGGTTTAGCATGTACGACCCATCTTTCATCCCTAAAAGAACCCATTGTTATTAGACCTTTACCTGGATTACCTGTGGTTCGTGATTTGGTTGTGGATATGACACAATTTTACCAACAATATAACAACGTCAATCCTTATTTACAAAATCGCGATCCTATACCCGCAAAAGAACGTTTACAATCACCCAAAGAACGTGAAAAGCTGGACGGTTTGTATGAATGTATTTTATGTGCTTGTTGTTCTACATCCTGTCCTTCGTTTTGGTGGAACCCTGATAAATTCATAGGTCCGGCGGGTTTATTGCAGGCTTATCGCTTCTTGGCAGATAGTCGCGATACCGAAAAAAATGCACGTTTAGCTAATCTGGCTGACCCGTTTAGCGTATTTCGTTGCCGTGGTATCATGAATTGTGTTGATGTTTGTCCAAAAGGCTTAAATCCAACGAAAGCCATTAGTCATATTAAAGAATTAATGGTAGAAGCAGGCGTATAACTTATGCAAAAAACCATGCAAGAATTACAGCAAGAATCCTATTTATCGGGTGGAAGCGATATTTACCTGGAAGGACTTTACGAAACTTATCTTAAAGAACCTGAGCAATTGGCTCCTGAATGGCGTGATTATTTTAATCAAATTGCACAGTCTACCTGTGATGTTTCACATGCCGATGTCAGACATCAAATAGCACAACTTATAAAACAGCCCGCTCAACATCGAGCTATTTCTAATCATGGCCCAGTTGATATTGCTTATAAACATAAACAAGAAAAAGTGATAGATTTAATTTTTGCTTATCGTAATTTGGGTCATTTGCATGCAAATCTTGATCCTTTAGGCATCTATAAAGGTTCGTATAATCCTACCTTGGATTTAAAGTATTATAATTTCACCGATGCTGATATGAATACTATATTTGATGTAGGTTCATATCATGGTATCAATAAATCAACAGCTACTTTAGATGAAATTTATCAATCCTTACGTAAAGTTTATTGCGGAAGTATTGGTATTGAATATATGGATATCATACAGTTGGAAGAGTTGAATTGGATTCAACAACGAATGGAGCAAAATTGGAATAACTTTTCCCTTACTAAAGATGAAAAAATTCGCATACTCGACAGGCTCGTTGTCGCAGAAGGTCTGGAAAAATATTTAGGATCGAAATATGTAGGGCAGAAGCGATTTTCTTTGGAAGGCGGCGACAGCTTAATACCTATGCTCGATGTGATGATCAATCGCGGAGCTGAAGGCGGATTAAAAGATGTTATCATTGGCATGGCCCATCGCGGTAGATTAAATGTATTAGTGAATATTTTAGGAAAAGCACCCAACGATATTTTCGCTCATTTTGAAGACCACATTGTTGATGAGGCTAGTTCAGGGGATGTGAAATATCATTTGGGCTTTTCAACCAATTTGAAAACTTCTTATGGTCCTATGCATGTTGCTTTAGCCTTTAATCCTTCACATTTAGAAATTGTTTCACCTGTCGTGCAGGGCTCGGTGCGGGCAAGACAACGACGTAGAAAAGATATAGATCGCAAACTTGTGATGCCAATCCAGATTCACGGTGATGCAGCATTTGCTGCTCAAGGTGTCGTGATGGAAACTTTTGCCATGTCACAAACCCGTTGGTTTTGGGTAGGCGGCTCTATCCATATCGTGATAAATAACCAGGTTGGTTTTACGACTAGCAATATACACGATGCACGTTCCAGTCTTTATTGCACAGACGTAGCTAAAATGGTGCAAGCACCTATTCTGCATGTGAATGGAAACGATCCGGAAGCTGTCTATTTTGTGGCGCAATTAGCGTCTGATTTTCGTGCCCGATTTAAGAAAGATATAGTGATCGATCTCGTATGTTATCGAAGGCACGGTCACAATGAAGCTGATGAACCCTCAGCAACACAACCCATGATGTATAAAATTATCAAAGCATTACCGACACCTGCTAATTTATATGCGGCTAAGTTACTTGCCGAAGGTATTATTGATGATAAAAAAGAAAAACAATTTGCGGAAGATTATCGCAATAAATTGGAACAAGGAAAGAGTGTCGTGAGTCTTTGGACTGATGAAAAAGGTTATGAGTTTTCTGATGAGTGGGCACCTTTTGCGGGCAAAAAATGGACTGAAAAAGCCAACACCGGTTTTCCGTTAAAAAAACTTAAAGACATTGCAAAACAATTAGAAAAATTACCCGAAGGCTTTGTATTGCAAGCACAAGTTAAAAAAATGATGGAAGCAAGAGAAAAAATGACCGAAGGGACGCTAGCTTTGAATTGGGGTTATGCAGAAATCCTAGCCTATGCTACTTTATTGGTTGAAGGTTATCCTATTCGTTTATGCGGTCAAGATTCTGGTCGTGGAACATTTGCTCACAGACATGCTATCTTATATGATCAAAATACAGGCACTCCTTATATTCCGCTTAGTCATATTCAAGCAAATCAGGCGCAAATTAATATAGTCGATTCACTTTTATCCGAAGAAGCTGTGTTAGCATTTGAATATGGTTATGCTTCTACAGTCCCAACAAATTTAGTGTTATGGGAGGCACAATTTGGTGACTTCGCCAATGGCGCACAAGTCGTTATAGATCAATTTATAAGTTCAGGCGAACAAAAATGGGGACGATTATCAGGATTAGTCATGTTACTCCCTCATGGTCAAGAAGGTATTGGTCCTGAGCATTCATCAGCCCGTTTGGAACGTTATTTACAATTATGTGCACAAGATAATATGCAAGTTTGCGTGCCAAGTACGCCCGCACAAATGTTTCATATGCTGCGTCGTCAAATGATAAGACCTTATCGTAAACCACTTATTGTGATGACACCTAAGAGTCCTTTACGTAATCCATTAGCTGTTTCGACACTCGATGAATTAGCAAACGGTGAGTTTCAATTAGTAATTCCTGAAACCTCCAAAGATATTAAGAAAGTCGATAGGGTCATTTTATGTTCAGGTAAAGTTTACTATGACTTGCTTGAAAAACGTAATGAGTTAAAATTAAATAATGCCGCCATGATACGTATTGAGCAACTTTATCCATTTCCTGCGGCATGTTTTAAAGAAGTGTTGGCTCCTTACAAAAAAATAAAAAATATTATATGGTGCCAGGAAGAACCTATTAATCAGGGGGCATGGTATAGTATTCAACATAATTTACGTGAATGCCTGGAAGCAGATCAACAATTAACATACGCTGGACGACCTTCGATGGCTGCGCCTTCTGGGGGTTATCACTCTGTTCACGTAAAAGAACAAAATAAAATACTGGCGGAAGCTTTAGGCTTCGCTACTTTAACACCGACCACACGATGATATAAAAAGGAAACTCTAATGACAATTGAAGTAAAAGTTCCTATGTTGCCAGAATCAGTAGCTGATGCCACTATTTCAACATGGCATAAAAAAGTCGGGGAAGCTGTATCGCGCGATGAAAATTTAGTCGACCTGGAAACTGATAAAGTGATGCTTGAAGTTCCATCGCCAGTTGATGGAGTTTTAAAGCAAATTATCAAAAAATCTGGCGATGTGGTAAATGCTAATGAGCTAGTTGCAATTATTGAAGAGGGGGCTCAAGCAACAGCCGCACCTGCTAAAGCCCCAGAAAAAACCGTTGCTGCCGCTAATAATTTAAGTCCTTCCGTGAGACGTGTCGTCGCTGAGCGTGATATTGACGTTTCAGGAGTCAAAGGAACAGGTAAAGGTGGCCGGATTACGAAAGAAAATGTACTGTCAGCAAAAAGCGTACCTGTTGTGGAAGAAACAATCGGTGAGCGTATTGAAAAGCGTGTTCCCATGACTCGTATTCGTGCTCGCATTGCAGAGCGTTTACTGGAAGTGACGCAAAATACGGCAATGTTAACCACATTTAATGAAGTTAATTTACAAAAAGTTATTGAGTTACGTAATAAGTACAAAGATAAATTCGAAAAAAGTCATAACGTTCGTTTAGGATTTATGTCGTTTTTCGTGAAAGCAGTGGTTGAAGCATTAAAACGATTCCCCGCCGTCAACGCATCTATTGATGGATCCGATATTGTTTATCATGGCTATTTTGACATAGGTGTTGCGGTATCGACGGATAGAGGTCTGGTGGTTCCTGTGTTGCGCGATGCAGACAAAATGAGCATGGCTGAAATCGAAGGTTCCATTGCTGATTATGCAAATAAGGCAAGAGCTGGAAAATTGACCTTGGAAGAAATGCAAGGCGGCACATTCTCTATTACGAATGGCGGCGTATTTGGTTCATTATTAGCCACTCCTATTCTTAATTCGCCGCAAAGCGGCATTTTGGGTATGCATAAGATAGAAGAACGCCCGGTGGTTGAAGATGGTCAAATTGTGATACGGCCTATGATGTATATAGCATTGTCTTATGATCACCGTATTATTGATGGAAAAGAATCAGTGACATTCCTGGTTGCTGTTAAAGAATTACTTGAAGATCCAGCTCGTTTGTTGCTTGAAATCTAATTCTGCATTACTATTGCGCACACTCCTGTCATGCCAGCATGCTTTTAGCTGGCATCCAGAATAGATGCCAGCTAAAAGCATGCTGGCATGACACAGCTTATGTTTTACGAAACTTGGAGATATTAAATGAACCTACATGAATATCAAGCAAAACAATTGCTTGCAAAATATGGCTTGCCTGTTCCACATGGTCAAGTTGCCGCAAATTTAGTTGAAGCTTTGGCTATTGCAGATCAGTTAAATACAAAACGCTGGGTTATAAAAGCGCAGGTTCATGCAGGTGGACGCGGTAAAGCCGGTGGTGTGAAACTCGTATCGACCAAAGATGAGTTAACTAAAGCGGTACAAGCTATGTTAGGCACACGTCTTGTCACTTACCAAACGAACGCAGATGGCCAGCCTGTTAACCAAGTTTTGATTGAAGAAACCAGCGATATTGCTAAAGAATTATATCTTGGTGCTGTGATTGATCGTGCAAAACAACGTATTGTTTTTATGGCTTCCACAGAAGGTGGCGTTGATATTGAAAAAATCGCGCATGATTCACCTGAAAAAATTCTAACTACCACGGTAGATCCATTGGTCGGTGTTCAGCCCTTCCAGGCAAGACAATTGGCTTTTGCATTGGGTTTGAAGGGTGACCAAATAAAGCAATTTACCAAGATTTTACTTGGACTTGCGAAAATGTTTGAAGAATGTGATTTAAGTTTATTAGAGATCAACCCATTGGTTATCACGCAACAAGGAAACTTAATCTGTTTAGATGGCAAAATCAATATCGATGACAACGCAATGTATCGTCATCCAGTCTTGCGTGAAATGCGGGATACGACTCAAGAAGATGAGCGTGAAAACCGTGCTCGTGATTGGGAACTGAATTATATTGCGCTGGACGGAAATATCGGTTGTATGGTCAATGGTGCAGGTTTAGCGATGGCTACGATGGATATTGTAAAACTACATGGTGGTAATCCTGCAAACTTTTTAGATGTGGGTGGCGGCGCTACGAAAGAACGTGTCACTGAAGCATTTAAAATTATTTTATCAGATAAACATGTTAAAGCTATTTTAGTGAATATCTTTGGCGGAATTGTGCGTTGCGATTTGATTGCAGATGGCATTATAGGCGCTGTCGCCGAAGTTGGAACTCATCTTCCTGTAGTCGTTCGACTCGAAGGTAATAATGCAGAGTTAGGTTCTAAAAAACTTAAGGAAAGTGGTTTAAATATTATTGCAGCAGAAAGTTTTACTGATGCAGCTATAAAAGTCGTTCAAGCAGCAGGTGTATAATTATGAGTATATTAATTGATAAAAATACGAAAGTGATTTGCCAAGGGTTTACTGGAAAACAAGGAACTTTTCATTCAGAACAAGCCATCGCTTATGGAACGAAAATGGTAGGCGGTGTGACTCCTGAAAAAGGTGGTCAAACGCATTTAGGCTTGCCTGTTTTTAATACCGTTCAAGAAGCTTACGAAGTAACAGGGGCAGATGCATCCGTTATTTATGTGCCTGCGCCTTATTGCAAGGACTCTATTGTGGAAGCAGCTGACGCTGGTATTAAATTGATTGTATGTATCACTGAAGGTATTCCAACGTTAGATATGTTGTATGTTAAAGCTTATCTTGATATGGAACATCCAAAAGTGCGGCTTATTGGTCCAAATTGTCCTGGTGTGATCACGCCTGGTCAATGCAAAATTGGTATTATGCCTGGTCATATTCATTTACCTGGCAAGGTGGGTATTGTTTCACGCTCAGGCACTTTAACTTATGAAGCAGTTCATCAGACGACTGAATTAGGATTAGGTCAAAGTACCTGTGTAGGTATAGGCGGAGACCCCATTCCTGGCACGAATTTTATTGATGTATTGGCGTTATTTGAAAAAGATCCACAGACTGAAGCTATTATTTTAGTCGGTGAAATTGGCGGAACAGCCGAAGATGAAGCTGCTGAATACATTAAGCATCATGTGACAAAACCAGTCGTTTCCTATATTGCCGGTGTCACTGCGCCAGCAGGTAAACGTATGGGGCATGCTGGGGCGATTATTGCGGGTGGTAAGGGTACTGCTGCTGAAAAATTTGCTGCTTTAGAGGCTGCAGGTGTGCATACTGTCAGATCACCAGCCGAAATTGGTAAAGCGGTTGCTAAGGTGTTAAATAGCGTTAAGGCATAATTAATATGTAGGGTGGGCAAAGCGCAGCGTGCCCACCTAAATTGTGGGCACGCTGCGCTTTGCCCACCCTACATCTAATATAAGGGATTCCAGCATGCTAGACCCCAAGATCATACGCCAAGATGTCGAAGCCGTTGCAAAGCAATTAAAATCTCGTGGTTTTATCTTAGATACAGCGCGTTTTATGTCGCTCGAAGAACAACGTAAAGACCTGCAAATTAAACTGCAGGATTTACAAAACGAACGTAATGTGCAGTCTAAGGTGGTAGGACTTGCCAAAGCACAAGGCGAGAATGTTGAAGCTATCTTAAGTAAGGTTAAAGATTTGGGTGACGCATTAAGTGCAACTCAAACAAAATTTGAGCAAGTCCAACGTGAGTTGAATGATTTTTTGGCTTTGATTCCTAATATTCCTCATTCATCAGTGCCGCCTGGTCAAAGCGAAGACGATAATGTTGTCGTTAGAACCTGGGGTGAACCCAAAAAATTTGATTTTGCGCCCAAAGACCATGTTGATTTGGGCGCAGCTTTAGGCATGGATTTTACGATGGGAGCTAAAATTTCTGGCGCGCGTTTTGTGGTGCTTCATCGCGGGCTCGCTCGATTGCAGAGAGGTCTCGCGCAATTTATGCTAGATTTACATATTAAAGAACACGGATATCAAGAAATTTATGTCCCATTTATTGTAAACGCTGAAACTTTATACGGTACAGGCCAATTACCTAAATTAAAAGATGATTTATTTGCTTTGCAAGGTGAGCAAAATTTTTATTTAATCCCTACTTCAGAATCCCCTATCACCAACATAGTGCGTGATCAGATTGTTGAGGCTGATCAATTACCTTTAAAATACGTGGCTCAATCGGCTTGTTTTAGAAGTGAGGCTGGTTCTTATGGAAAAGATACACGCGGCATGCTTAGACAGCATCAATTTGAAAAAGTTGAACTCGTTCAAATTGTTAACCCAAAAAATTCCTATCAAGCTTTAGAAGAGCTCACAGCTCATGCTGAAAAAGTTCTGCAACGTCTGGAACTACCTTATCGAGTCGTGTCTTTGTGTACGGCAGATTTAGGGTTTGCTGCAGCTAAAACCTATGATTTGGAAGTGTGGTTACCAGGACAAAATCGTTATCGGGAAATATCTTCCTGCAGCAATACCGAAAGTTTTCAGGCGCGGCGTATGATGGCGCGTTTTCGTGACTCAAATACGGCAAAACCTGAATTAGTTCATACTTTAAATGGTTCAGGTCTTGCGGTTGGGCGTACATTGATCGCTATTTTGGAAAATTACCAGGATGAAAAAGGTAGAGTTTATATCCCTAAAGCCTTAGTGCCATACGTTGATGGTCTACATGTTCTAGAACCGTAGGCTCGTAATAACCCTAATAGCAGATAGGAGAAAACAGGAATTTCATCATGCAAAAAAATCTGTTATATTAATGATGAACTTAACTAAAAGGGAAAACGACCATGCCAGTCAAGAAAAGGAAAGCTGCTGCAAAAGCAAAACCAGTTAAACGTAGAAAAGCTGCTAAAAAAGTTGCAAAAAAAGCTAAAAGAAAAACTAAACGTAAGAGCAAGAAGTAGCTCTTTCGTTAGTAAAAAAAGGCCTCTTTTAGAGGCCTTTTTATTTGTGTACGATTTATCTATAATTGTTAAACTTCTTTCATGTCTTCTAGGCTTACTGAACACATCACGTCCACGCCTTTGAAGGCATTGGAAACATCCGTGCTGTTATAACCTCTCTTTGCAGCTGCCTGTATTACACCACAAGCACCATCATTATAAGTAGAGTTAGATGTCCAGTAGAACATATTGGCATCTAGCATCACTTGATAAGCCTGGTCAATCGTCCAGCCTGACGTAGTGCTTAATAAATAAAATGCCTTGTTAAAGACGCCACTTGAGAAGTGAGGATTCATACCAGTTTGAAAGTCCAATGCACTACCAATAGAATGACCATCTAGTGTTGGATCATATAGATAGCGTAGTGGCTTACCATTAAGTCCAATTTCTGCACCGATGGTCCAGTCACTACCATTTTGGTACCAGTTAAAGCCAAGGTCGGTACGCATATGTGCATCAAAGGTCATACCTGTTATATCAGAAAATGCTTCATTCAAGCCGCCTGACTGATCGATATAAGTTAAACCAGAATGATGATCAGTCACTAAGTGACCGAATTCATGTGCTACCACATCGCCTTCTGTTAATGCTGCAAACATCACTTGACCATTACCGAACACTAATTGCTGAGGACCCGTAATTCCACCACCTGCCATGCAATTAGTACCGCAGGCAAACGCATTATCAAAATCGCCAAGATGTGTATAAACGCGTATGGGTAGATCGGTACCGATAGGTTGTTGTACCTTATATTTTTGCTTTAACATATTCAACGTTATTCTGACGAAATATGCCGTATCATTGACGGGTGATAAGCCATGATTGATTGGAGCATAACCATTATCATTAACATTTTGGTAATCGGGAGCAGAACAATTATAAGTAAATGGTGTAAGTTGATTACTCGCTTCATCTGCTGCTGATACGGGTAACTGGAATGGTAACGATGTTTCTGGTTGATTTTGCAAATTCATAATACGGAATGATGGATTAGACATAGCGCATGAATTACCTTGCACTTGTAGAATAAATTTTCCTAATGCATTTAACCCTGCTGTCATTTTGCCAAACTGATATTTATATTGTCCATTTTCTAAATCCGTACCTCCCTGTCCTTGACCCACCATCATTTGAGCATCAGCAGTGGGTAATGCATTCCATTGTTTTATTATTTTTCCATTGTTCGCATCAATAATATACGAAAGAATAGCTGGTCCATCAGATGTTCTTGTTGCATAAGTCACATGATAGGCAAGCATGGCTTTAGTCGAGATATCTTTATTGAAATAAATTATTTTTTCAGCATTAAAGTGCTCTTTTACGTTATTTTTTCCAAAAGCAATTTTTTTTGCTTGATCGAGCGATATTTTGCCATTCAAATTTTTGATATCTTGTTCAATACCTTTTAGTAATGAACCTGTGACGGATGTTTTATTTGAGGATACGTGATAAATGAGTTGTGGTCCCCAAACAGGAATCGCATGATAATACTGATTATATCGTGAGTGACTCACCTTAGCATTATCTACAACGCCTGAAACAAATTGTAAATTATGAACAGTATTGGCTTGAGTGTTTAAATTTACAGGTAACTGTAATCCAGAAGGAATGGGTGATACTGGATTTAAAGAAAATGCTTTTAATAATGATGCATAATTGTCAACTTTACCCCAGAGCGTATATTGTTGTGCAGCATAGCTCATGACACAGGGGGAAATGCATACTCCAAACGCTAAGCCTTGCAATAACTTTTTCAACTTCCTTGGTTTCATGTTGTTTCTCCATTAATAATTCCATTTATAAGAACTTAACAATAAATCAGTTGTTCATCTTACGCAACAAGTTGATATCCCGATATAGCAATCACAACAATCGAAGCTAATATGGCAATAAGTAAAGCAGGTTTGCCGCCTATCACTTTATACTCCATGGGCATATTTTTTACATAACGACAATGCCAGGCCATCATAGCAGGCATTAAGGCTTGCAGCATCACGCATAATAAACCGGCAATACTAAGCAATAAAATAAATGCTTTGGGATAAAAAATGACAACAAGTAAAGGAGGTAAAAAAGTTGCAAGAGTAAGAAATAATTTCCCTTTGCCTTTGTTATTTATTTGAAATCCATCAGCAAGGTAATCCGATAATCCTAAAGAAACGCAAGCAAATGCAGTTAATACACAAATAGAAGTAAATGCTCTAGCTAATAAAGTGATTTTGTCAGTGGGGATGTAATAAGTGATGGATTCTAGTAATCCAGTAACAGGCTGGTTTGCCTCCATTAATCGCGCTAAACCAAAATCTCCGCTTAACGGGACTGCTCCAAAGATCACAGCAACCCAGGCGATATAACATAGCAAGGGTATAAATGAACCTAATAAGATGGCCACGCGTAATTTTTTGATATTCCCATCAAAATAATTTCGCAAGCTTGGTACGATAATAGAAAATCCAAATGAGGTAATAGCAACAGTTAAGGCAGGAAGCAATAACGTTGCTTTGCCAGTATTATAGTTGATGGGATCAATATGCATGGCAATGAATACCATCAATAATAAAACCGAGCCTAATTTTATTATCATAAGCAGACGATTAAATAGATCAACATGTTTTATACCTGCCATGACAATAGTGCCGAATAAAAACACAAAAATAATGCCGCATAACCAAATAGGAAGCTCTGTACCAGCGGCACTAAATAAGCCATGTAACACATCTTGACCGCCAGCAATATAGGCAGAAACTAAAGCATATAAAAAGAATAAATAGATAGTCCAACATATAATGGCACCAAGCGGTCCTAACGTTGCTTTTGCCATGGAGATCACATTGCTATTTTTAGGAAAGCATAAATTGACTTCTAAAGTTAATAATGCAGTGAATGTCATTAATATCCAGCATATAACAAAGAGTATACTGGTATTGAATATCCCGCCTTGCGCGGTCGCAATAGGCAAACCTAGCATGCCTCCACCAATACAGGTGCCGGCAATAAGCAATACTCCTCCTAACATTTTTGATTTCATTTTTTATCTCTCAGTTATTTGAAAATGACTTTTTAATCCCTGCCAGCAAGCTAAATAATCCTGTTGACGAATATCGGCTGATAACGCATAAGGTGTTAAACGCCAGGTCAATTGTGCTTCAAACATAAAGGCTAGAGTATCTGCATAATACTCAGGTTGTAAAGAGGCATTGGATGCTTTGTAGAACGCTTCACTATCCGGACCATGGGCTGACATACAATTATGTAAACTTCCGCCACCAGGGATAAATCCTGTTTCCTTTGCATCATAAATGCCATAAATTAAGCCCATATATTCATTCATAATATTTCTGTGGTAATAAGGTGGCCTAAACGTATCAATAGCCACCATCCATCGAGGTGGAAATATGACAAAATCAACATTAGCTATCCCAGGGATACTTGAAGGGGATGTTAATACGGTAAAAATAGACGGATCGGGATGGTCATAGCTCACGCTATTCATCGTATTAAATTGAGTTAAGTCATATTTATAGGGAACATAATTTCCATGCCACGCAACCACATCTAAAGGCGAATGTTTGATATCTGTGGCCCATAAAAGTCCTTGAAACTTAGTCAGCAATTGAAAATCGCCACTCGTGTTTTCATAGCATGCAACAGGAACTTTAAAATCTCTGGGGTGCGCTAATCCGTTTGCACCCATCACACCGAGTTCGGGTAAGCGAAATGGTAAACCATAATTTTCACAAATATAACCACGGGCTTTACCATCGGGTAATGCGACACGGAATTTAATGCCCCTTGGAATAACAGCAATTTCGCCTGGTTTTAGTTCAAGAATGCCAAATTCTGTGTTAAGCGTTAATTTGCCTTCTTGCGGCACAATTAAAAAATCACCGTCAGCATTATAAAAATAACAATGTTCCATGGATTTGGTGGCAGCATAGAGATGAATAGAGGCACCGTTTTGCATTTCTAAACCGCCGCTTTCTGCGATGGTAACAAGACTATCAATAAAATGCGTTGGAACCTTGGGGTAGGGTAGAGGATTCCAACGCATTTGTGTGGGCGGTGTGACTTGGTTTGGATTGGGTCTAGCTAATAATCCTTGTGGATAAGATCGAAATTCATTATGCAAAACAGAAGGTCGAATGCGATATAACCAGCTATGTAAATTCATAGAACGCGGCATGGTAAAAGCACTGCCACTAAGTTGTTCTGCATACAATCCAAAAGGTGCTTTTTGAGGTGAGTTTTGCCCTTGAACTAAAGCGTTTGCTATGGCTTCTGATTGAAAGTGGTTTCCAAAGCCGGTCAAATAGGTATGAGATGCTATCATATGATTACTTCCTTATGACTTTATGTAGTGTTTCTAAGAAACGTTCGTTTTCTGCTATGGTTCCGACAGTAACACGTAAATGAGTTGGCATATCGTAGGCTAGTAATGGTCTTACAATCACACCCAATGCTAAAAGTTGTTGATAGATATCTAATGCATTTGACTGAATATCTAGAGTAATAAAATTCCCGACAGATGGAATAAAATTAATTTTTAAATTATGCAAACCATCCTCAAGTTGATCCAAACCTTCATGATTCATTTTAACTGATTTTGCTACATGGTCTTGATCAAGAATTGCAGCGATACCTGCACTTGCAGCTATGGAATTCACATTAAAGGGCAATCGTGCTCGATTTAAAATATCCGTAATCTCTGGGGACGCAACCGCATAACCCAGTCGCAATGCTGCAAGACCATAAACTTTTGAAAAGGTCCGTGTAACAATTAAGTTAGGATAAGTTGATAATAACTCTAAGGTCTTGGGGTAGTCTTGATTTGTGATATATTCGCTATAAGCTTCATCTATAACAACGATTACTTTTTTCGATACTGATTCAAGTAAAAGTTTTAAATCATCATGCGTGACATAAGTGCCTGTTGGGTTATTGGGATTGACAATGAAAATAACACGTGTTTTTTCAGTGACTGCAGTAATCATAGTTTTAATATCATGACCATAATCCACTGCTGGAACTTTGATAATGTGAGCGCCATGACGTTTGATAAGTAAAGGTATGGTTAAAAAAGCATATTGAGATATGACAGCTTCATCGTCTTTGCTTAAATACGAATTGACTATAATTTCCAAAACATTTTCTGACCCATTGCCTATGGTTAATTGATTAGTATAAACATTTAAAAAATTCGCCAGGGTTTTTTTGAGTTCATAGCAACTGCCATCAGGATAAATATGTGATTTTAATAAGGCATTTTGCGCAGCAATCATGGCATTAGGGCTTGCACCCAGTGAATTTTCATTACTTGCAAGCTTAATGATAGAGCTGATACCGAGCTCTCTTTCGACTTCTTCAATAGGTTTTCCGGGTTGATAAGGTATTAAATCACTTATGTAGTTATTTGCGAGTGTTCGATAATCTAAAACCATGGATGTTTCCTCATTATTTTAAGTATCATTTGGCCATGCTTTTTTAAATGCATCATGTTTTTGGCAATGCTCATCTATTCTAACTAATGTTGGATAGCGGCTTGTATCACAAGAAAAACGTCTTGCGTTATACATTTGCGGCACTAACATAATATCTGCGAGTCCTGGCGTATTTCCAAAACAATAATCATGGTTGTTTGCTGCTACATCAGCTTCAAGTGCAGAAAGTTCTTTATGGATCCAATGGCTATACCAATCATTTTTTTGATCTTCGGAGAGATTTAGATTTTTTGTTAAATATTGTAAAACGCGTAAATTATTCAATGGATGTAAATCAGCAGCAATAGAGAGTGAAAATGCTCTAACTTTAGCTTTGTTAAAAGAGTCATCGGGCAATAAAGCAGGTGAGGGGTAGACTTCGTTAAGATATTCTATAATGGCTAAAGATTGCGTAATAATCTTATCACCATCTTTAAGGACTGGAACTAATTGATGTGGATTTAATTTTACATATTCGGCGGTATGTTGTTCGCCGCCGTTATTAACAAGATGAACAGAAATATCTTTGTATTCGATGCTTTTTAGATTTAAAGCAATTCTAACCCTGAAACTCGCTGATGAACGGTGATAATTATAAAGTTCTATCATATGCTATGACCTTTTGTTGGATACGCCCAAAAATACTTTTTTGATTGTTATCAAACATTTCAATAGTGACTTGATCACCTATTTTCATAAAAGGAGTAGTGGGTTTGCCATTCGCAATGATTTCTAACATGCGTTTTTCTGCGAGACACGATGAACCTTTACTTCTATCGACATTAGATACTGTTCCCGATCCTATAATGGTGCCGCACCCAAGGTGTCTTGATTTTGCTGCATGGGCTATTAAGGTAGGAAAATCAAAAGTCATGTCAATGCCAGCATTGGGAGCGCCAAAGAGTTGGCCATTGAGGTGTGTAACAAGTGGTAAATGAACTTTTTTTCCATCCCACGCACTACCTAATTCATCGGGAGTAACTGCAACAGGTGAAAAGCTACTTGAAGGTTTGCTTTGAAAAAACCCAAAACCTTTGTTTAATTCAGCGGGTATAAGATTTCTTAATGACACATCATTGACTAACATAAATAAACAAATCGAATGAGCAGCATTGTCAGCGGATGTATGCATACGCACATCATTAGTAATCACAGCGACTTCAGCTTCAAAATCGAGCCCCCAGCTTTCATCAACAAGTGGTATATCATCATAAGGCCCTAAAAAAGTATCCGATCCTCCTTGATACATTAAAGGATCAGTCCAAAAATCAGGAGGTAATTCAGCACCTCGTGCTTTTCGAACAAGTTCAACGTGGTTCACATAGGCGCTTCCGTCAGCCCATTGAAATGCTCTCGGTAAAGGCGAACATGTCGCGAGCTTTTGGAAAGTTTTGGCATTTGAAATCTTGCCTTCACTTAAATCCGCGTATATTTTTTCTAATTTTGGTTTGCATTGCTCCCAATTGTCTAAGGCATGCTGCATAGTGTGAGCTATAGTAGGAACTTCATAAGCATATTGTAAATCTTTGCTTACCACCACTAATTGCCCATCTCTCGAATTATTTTGAATAGTTGCTAATTTCATTGGAGTACACCCCGTTGAATTTGATCAAGTTCTATGGATTCAAATAAAGCTTTAAAGTTTCCTTCACCAAATCCTTGGTCACCTTTGCGTTGAATAATTTCGAAAAACACAGGCCCTAACATGTTTTTTGTAAAAATTTGAAGGAGTAATTCGTTTTTCGCGACGGTATTACCATCAATTAAAATTCTATTCGCTTTAAGTTTACTAACATCTTCACCATGATTGGGTAAACGTTTTTCTATCAGATCATAATAAGTATCAGGTGTATCTAAAAATTGTAATCCATTTTGCGTTAACGTTTCGACTGTACTATAAATCTGATCTGTGCCTAGCGCGATATGCTGAATACCTTCACCATTAAAATCTTTTAAAAATTCTTCAATTTGTGATTTATCATCCGATGATTCGTTTAGTGGGATACGAATTTTGCCGCATGGACTTGTCATCGCACGGCTTTTTAAGCCTGTTAATTTTCCTTCAATATCAAAATATCGAATTTCCCTAAAATTAAAAATACTTTCATAGAAGTGGGCCCATTTATCCATGTTGCCGCGGAATAAATTATGGGTGACATGATCAATATAAGTGAGACCATCATTTGTGGTAGGCACATCATCTAGTTTGATAAAATTTTTTGAATAATTAGCAGTATGATTTTTATAATCGACAAAATAAATTAAGCTTCCTCCAACACCATAAATAGCTGGAATATGATAAATCGAATCTTTTTCCTGAAAAGATTGTCCACCCACGGACAATGCATATTCGTAGGCTTTTTTTGCATCATCAACAACCCATCCCATCGCTGATGTTGACGCCCCATGCAGTTTTGCAAATTGACTTGCAGGGCTGTTTTTTTCGATATTGATGATAAAGCGAATATCATTTTGTTGATAAAGAAAAATGTCAGATGAGATATGTTTTGCGACAGGTAAAAATCCCATTTGTCGAAATTGTGCATCAAGGGTTTTAAAATCTTGTGTGGTGAACTCAAGAAAATCAAAACCATTTGTACCAGCAGGATTGTTGTTTTTCATTTTGCTAGCCTCTTAATGTATAGGAATCGGATGTTGAATATAGCATATGATTATAAAATATAACAATGTAGTATGGTTGATTATTTTACATTATTTAAAAAGTTGCTATCTCAACATCCTAGCAAACATCCCAGGTATATTGGTAAGACGTCGATCTTCCCTAATGTCCTCTTGATTAGAACACACATTACAATATGCATTTGGAATAGCCAATAAAAGATAATTTGATGCTGTAACCAAAGTCTGTTGCGCTTTACTTGTCATCTTATTACAAAATCTACCCGATTCCTCTCCAGCAGACTCAAGAGCTTCCTCAGCGCTAGTTACAGCTGCACTTACATGTGCTTTGATTTGAGTACAAACTTCCTTTGTCTTGACTGAAGGATGGACAGTAGGTTCTGGTTTCTTAGATTCTACTAAGGCGATTCTTTGTGACTTATTAAAAAAACTAATTTTAGATAATCCGCTCATATACTTAATGCTTCCACTAACATGAGGAGCTGCAAAATCATATCCAGCTTTACCTATAATAGACACGGCGGCAGCGAATTCTCTTACGTCAGCAAAATCTTCTTGCATCTCGGCTATGTCTTTTACAATCTCATCACGCTTTTCTACACCTCTTTTCATAAGCTCCATAACGCTGTTTTCTGTAAGCCTGGGAATTTCTTCCTCATTAAACATAAACTTCTCAGTATTTTTAATAAGCCTTTTTTCGATTTCTTCTTCAATTAAAGCCTTATGCCTATCCAACCAAAACTTCACTGTTCCTTTCGCAACCCCTCCTATAAAAGACGCAGCTATGGTTGAACCTATAGACAAACTAAAATAAGTCAATAAATCCCAACTTATTTTTTCTGTAACTAAACCTAAACTACTAAAATTTCCATCTCTTAAAGGATCGTTATAGCCATCTTTTAATGGAGATATATAATCAGAATAATAGGGTTCAAATACATTAATAGTAGGATAATCACAAGTTACTGGTAAATCAGGTAATCCATAGGTCACTCCAAGCATGATTCCAGATAAAGTAGTTCCTGCCGCTCCAATTACACCACGAGTGGACTTCTTTACTCCATCAGCGAGGGCTTTGATAAGCTCTTCTGTAAGCGCGTTTGTTTTTTCATTAAGCGTTTGCTTAAGCGCGCCGTAGGCCATAACTCTATACTCAAAATCATCACTAGGCCAAGGTTCCGATTTAGGGAATTCAGGAATAGATATTTCAGCGAGATTCGCAATGGTATGATTAAGAAAGCCTCTCAACTCCGCTTTGTATAAAAAACGGGCAGCATAGCCTGCTGCACCAAAATTTGCCAAACTCGTGATTGCTTTTATCGTAGCATCTACCTTAGGTATATAGTGTACAAAATTACATACTTTAGAAATTCCAGGAAAACCAGCAAGCGAAGTAATAGTTACTAATTGGCCTAAAGATTTATGTTGCCATGAGGTCTGAGCTTCAATCCCATTTAGGATACCTTGCCCAAAATTGGTTAAGAATCGAACTGGCTCAACTATTAAAATAGCATTATTTTCAGCATCTAAGTTATTGCCTCTTTTCATCTTATTAAAAACAGCAGTTATCTTGATTTTCTTATCATCAAGTTGTTTATTTACATACTTACATTGAATAAGGCTAATCGTACCTGCAATGCATGATGCCCCTTTAGTTAAATTATTAAATATGACTCTTACTGTTTTCATTACATAGGGAGATACAGAAGGGGAAAACTCATTATAAATCACTTTTATTGATGACAGATTTAAAGTGCTATCTTCAGAAGAAGTGCTGGTTTTTTTGTTTAATAGAGGCTTTTTTTCAGCTTGAAGCAAGGATTCAACTCTAGAAATTAAAGGAGCTTTGCCTAAAGGAATGGCATACACCTCTTTAAAATGTTGTGCAAGCTGTAATCCACGACAAACATGCGTCAATGTCCGTATATGTGGTTTCACCTGATGATACGTTTCTGCAGTCTGATGAAGAACTACTTTGGCGCGCCCCCTCAAAGTTAAAGTATGCTCTGATTTTTGTTCTTGTATACTATAAAAAGGGGCCACGTTCACCTGAACAGACTGTTGCGTTATAACAGGATTATCAATGTCTTGAAATGACTGTTCTTTTTCATCAGGTTTTAAAGCTGTGGCACCGTATTTTTGCATAAATATTTCGCAGATATAAGAAATATGATCGCAATAATAGCATATTTTATGGTATTTAAGTAGCTAATTAATACACAAACGCGAGCGGCATCCACCCTTGGATGCCAGCTAAGCTTGTCCCGCTATGCTTTTAAGTGGGAAGCATGCTGGCATGACACCCGACTCTCAGCTTTCATCAAGAAAGTGGAAAAAGTTGATGTTTATGAGTACGATTTAGAATTCAATCCACTCAAAATTAAAATAGTAAATTCCGTAAACGATACCGTTCTTCACACAAATTAAAAGGTAAAAGATCATGATTATAACTAAACTATACACAGGCGATGATGGTAAATCTCATTTTACAAATGTTGAATGCGGCCATGAAACGCTACGACAATTAGGCTGGTATTCAAAAAAATTTTCTTCCTCGGGTATTATTTTTCGAGATTTCGAGCCAGGTCTAATATATGAAATGCATAATGCTCCACAACCACAATATATTATCTATCTCGAAGGCGAAGTAGAAGTCACCGCCAGTGGTGGCGAAACAAAAAGATTTAAGCCAGGTGATGTATTATTTGCAACAGACACAACAGGTGAAGGGCATATCTCTAAGATGCTAACGAAGGGCAGATCGGTTATTGTAACCACTCAATAGCATCTCAAAGAAGTATAAATAAATTTAATCTTTGCTTGAAGTACCCATAAAATGAGTTATCATAACGCTTCTAAGGAAAAAACAGCATAATGAAAAAGTTTACCCTATTTTTATTATTACTTGTATCAATTAATACCGCATCGGAAGCAAAAAAACTCCCCGCCAATGATCATGACGCTTTAGCGAAAGAAGGAATTATAGTCTTAAGCGAAGAACATATCAGAACTTCTGGTGTATTAAGCGCCCCTCCTGTTAAGATTGAAATCATAAATTCTTCTAATAAAACCCCTCCTGATAAAAATCATTAAAAATTTGTTAGTGCTTCAAAAGTGTTGATTGTAAGTTTTCACGATGCTGTAGCACTAATACATAAATGCTTACATAAATACGGACTAATATCAACTTAATAAAATCCAAGGATAATCATGAAAAAGCGATTAACTACAATACAAGCAACTTCTAATCCTATGGTG
>Ga0207028_1011_pt1 | contig 68156 bp, 60 predicted proteins | sample Alteio_BWMinCont_41_FD_153287 | JGI IMG/M metagenome (GOLD analysis project Ga0207028, IMG submission 153287) | Enriched cells from forest soil in Barre Woods Harvard Forest LTER site, Petersham, Massachusetts, United States -... | ecosystem: Environmental > Terrestrial > Soil > Temperate forest >... | reverse complement strand
AACGGATCATCCCTTAGATAAACATATTCCGCACCATAACGAACTTGCTTACACTGATAATTTTCCACATAGAATTTTATTCTTTTGTGAGCAAGCTCCAATACAAGGTGGGGAGACAATACTTGCTGACTGTAGTCGAATATGTCAAACCTTAAGCAAAGAATTGGTTAATTCATTCTTAACCAAAGAGATCGTTTATGTACGCTACTACAATGACAAAAACAATTTTCCCTGGCAAAAAGTATTTGCTACTTCTAATATCAAGGAGGTATTTAAATATTTAAAAAATAATAACTTTACTTATGAATGGAACGAAAATAATCAAAATTTGATTACTTACAAAAAATTACCCGCAATTAGAAAGCATAGGTCTTCTAATAAAAATGTTTGGTTTAATCATGCACATATGTTTTACCCATCAGATTCTGGCTCAACCTATTTAGCTGAAGATGGCAGTAAACACCTAATACGTAATGTGTTATTTGGCAACAAAGATGAAATTAGCCCTGATTCTATCCAAATGATTAATGATGCATATTCCTCATGTACCATACATTTCCCCTGGTGCCAATCTGATATTTTAATATTGGATAATACTTTATTTAGTCATGGACGAAATCCAGGCACTGGGAACAGGAAGATCTTAGTGGCGATGGGCAATTAAGATCTATAGGAATCAGAGATGGACGATTTAATTGATAATCAATATTCAATTAATGGTTGTGGCATCGTTGGTGTAGCCACCTTTAATCACACAGAAAAAACCAACTTAAAACAATGCAATTTTCCTAGCATGTTAGATGCTTTAAAACATCGAGGACCAGACAATTATCAGATGTGGTCGTGTCCCAATGTGAAGCTAGGTCATACTCGGTTGAGCATAGTTGATTTATCTGATAGAGGCTCACAGCCAATGGTCAGAGACAACCTAGTCATCACTTATAATGGTGAAATATACAACTTTAAAGATCTGAGGAACAAAATACAAAAACTGGGTGTTAACTTTTTGTCAGGGACTGATACTGAAGTCATTCTTAGAGCTTATCAACTTTGGGGGGCTGCCTGTGTACAGGAATTTGATGGGATGTTCGCATTTTGTATATATAATATTTCTAATAATACTATTTTTCTAGCACGTGATCACATAGGGATTAAGCCTTTATACTATTATATTGACAATTCCTATCTTTTATTCAGCTCTGAAGTAAAATCGCTCCTAAAATCAAATTACATACCAAAGTTGATTAATCAAGAATTGCTTTATAAGCAAATACTTTTTTCATCCAATTTGCAATGTAATACAGAACAAACTTTGATACAAAATATTTATTCTCTCTTACCTGGCCATTATATGACAATTAATTTAAACAATGGAAATAAATATATTACCAAATATTGGGACTTGCCAACAGAACCTCCGATTAAAAGTAATAATGATTTAAAAGAACAAACTATGCATTTAAAATATTTGCTAGAAAATAGTATTAACCGAAGGTTGATTGGCGATGTACCAATTGCAAGCTTCTTAAGTGGTGGATTAGATTCGTCAATAATAGCAGCCATTGCTTGTGGCACCTTGCGAAATAATAAACTAAATTGCTTTACTATTAATTATGATGATCAAAACACCACAATAACAAATAGTGATTGCCATGAAGATTTAAAGTATAGTCGTATTGTAGTAGATTCTTTTAAAAACAATATTTCCCACCACTCTGTTAATGTCCCATTTAAAAAATTTCCAACCTGCACTAATAGATGATATTATAGATTTTTCAACACTTTCAGAAGACCCTAGGCTTGTGGGCATACTACACAACTACAAAGTAGTAAATGAAAATAATATAAAAGTCATTCTTAATGGACAAGGTTCGGATGAAATAATGGGGGGATATGCTGCAGTAAATCCAATAATTAAAGGAGCCATTGATGATAAATATCTAAAAGAGCATGTCTGCAATTGGTTTTTGCAATATTATACTCAAAATCTTAACATATTAAATAAAAACGTTGTAGCAGTTAAACATGAAGCTTTAGATGAATTATGTTTACTTTTGGATTCATTTGAGGGTTCTACCTTAAGAAAAGCGCACTGTTTTTTAAGCAAAGTAACTTTATCGAGGATATTAAAATTTGAGGATTTGTTAAGTATGAAATTTGGTATAGAATGTCGTGTACCTTTCCTTGATGTGAATATTATAAATTGGGCATTTTCCATACCTTTTAGCCGACATATTAACGAGAATGCTAAGATAGGGAAGATATTTTTAAAAGGAGTAGCCGCAGAATATCTACCCAAGGCAATAGTAGAAAGACCTAAAAAGCCTTTTCCTGTCCCTGATTACACTCACATTTGGAAAGATTTAATAATATATTTCAATGATAATCTATCTGAGATCAAGGAATCTGAATTGATACAGAATATATATAATAAAAATATATATGAAAATGGTTCATTATCTTTCCGTAATTTATGGCTAATCATATTTATATATAGATGGGCTAAAACCTTGGATTCATTATAAAATAGGAAATGGTAAAATTTAAGGGCTGAAATGAATTATTTACCTCTTCTCGATCCACTTAAAGAAAACTTAGATGCTCTATATGGAGAAAAGGGGCATTTTATTTTAAACGAAATAGTTCGTATTTGCAGTAATAACAAAGCCAATAAGGTAAGTTTTGAATATTTGGATGGCCCTATGCTGATAGCGTACCCAGACAATATCCGTAATGATGACGAACCCACCTTATTTTCGCTGCAGGAAGTTATTCGTGATTGGCTACCAAATTCATTTCAGGCCTTACATCTACTTCCTTTTTATCCGTCTACTTCAGACTTTGGCTTTGCGCCAATTAATTATCTGGAAGTAGAGCCTAGATTTGGTCAATGGAATGATATAAAACACTTTAGTCGTACTGGACGTGTTATGGCTGATTTGATCCTACATCATACCTCGGCCAAACATCCTTGGTTTCAAAAATTTCTTCATGACGATCCATATTATCGTGATTTTTATTTTGTGACCGAAAATCCTTCAGATTATTCAAATGTTATGAAAGGTCGCAGACTTGGAATGTTAACTCCTTTTGAATCCAAAACTGGTTTTAAAAATCTTTTTACGCGATTTGGTGCTGATCAAATCGACCTTAATTATCGCAATCCGAATGTACTCATAGAACTAATCCGTGTAATAGTAGAAATCATAAACCATGGTATTTCAATTATTCGTTTAGATGCTATTGCATATCTTTGGAAGGAGCCTCTATCTAGTTGTGTACATTTAGAACAGACAACGCGAATTCTAAGTATCTTAAGAATTGTAGCAGCAATAATCAATCCTAAGATCGTCGTTATTCCTGAAATCGATATAGAATATTATGGAAAGCTTTACTTAAAGGATAATATTGATACTCCAATTGCCGGATATTCTTTTGCATTCGCACCTATTTTAATCAGTGCATGTCTTTCTGGAGATGTGAAAAAATTAGCTAACTACTTAGAAATTGATAGCAATAATGGAAATGAAACTCAAAAAATTCGTTTTCTTGCTACTCATGACGGTCTTTTTTTACTCCCATATGCCCCAGTATTATCGGAAGACGAAACTCAACAATTATCACATGCCACTAGGGACGCTGGTGGTTTAGTTGCTCATCGCCCCAGCGATAACCTAATCTATGAATTAAATGTTCCTATCCTTGATTTACTACGAAATGGTAGTCCATTTGGTGAAGATCGTGCTGCAGCTTGTTTATTTACTTTACTTTCAGTTCAAGGTATCCCTGCCATTTTTTTAAATCAACTGATTGCAACACCTCCTGATTATCAAGGGATCATTAAGTATGGAGATCCACGTGCAATTGTGCGAGGTAGCTTATCCAGCAAAGAGGTAGGTGACTTAATTTCATTAAGGAAGCCCCATGTTGCTCGTTGGTTAAATATGCTTAAAATTCGAAGATCCGAGCCAGCCTTAAAAGCTAATTCCCATATGCAAATAATTTATGCACAGGGTGGCTTATTAATAATAATGCGAAAAATAAATAATAGAAAGCTTATTGCCCTTGTGAATTTTGGAATTAAAACTGTAACGACCCCAGAAATTTTTAAGGGGTTTAGCTTATTAAGCAAGGTTAATGTATCTATTAGTGCACTTAGTCCATGCCAATTTGATTGGATTCTGATTGATAGTATCTAACTTCAATAAGACAAGTTGTGAGATCAAATTTCCCGTACAAGATCCCAAAAGGAGACAAGGGGTCAAACCTAGAACCCAGAATTAGTTCTAGGGTAGATTTGACCCCTCTATTCTTTATCCTTACCTTAAATAACTGCATTAAAATTGTCTCTTATTTTCAAAAATGGCATAAATTAAAAATAAGAAGCAAGTAAAATATTTCTTATTCACAAATATGAAAATAATAATTCTTTTTATTTTCAAAAAATACCAAAATTAAAAATAAATACCAAAAAATACTGGTTTTATTTATAGTTTAAAAACAAAAGGTGTCAGACACCTTTTATTAAGTAGTGGGTAGAGTATAATGCAATAGTTTCCACTTTTTATTAAATGAATTATGAATAACATATTGCCTCAAAACTTATGGGCCTTTGTCTGGCATTTTTTGAAGCCCTACAGAGTTATTGTTGTCATTTATGTTTCCCTTGCCTTGCTTGCTGGCTGTTGGGGCCCTTTCAACAGCATGTTGATTAAGTATATGATTAACATCATCACTCCATCACAAATGGCAGATATTTCCCTTTTAACTTGGCCCGCCGTACTTCTGGTATTGAATTTTATAGTATTTGATAATTTTACATGGCGTTCGATTGGATATTTAAATTATAAATTTCAACCAGTCATTAAAAAACATATTATTAACGAAACCTTTAATTTTGTTCTAGGTTCCTCGTATCAATTTTTTCAGAATAATTTATCAGGTCGTATTGCGAGCCAGATCACCACTCTTGCAGACAATATAGAACGGATCCTACATCACATATTACCGGATTTCTTTCGAGGCTTTTCATTACTGATCGTTGCTTTTGCAGGTATGCTTTATGTAAATCCAATGTTTTTTTATACTTTGGCTTTATGGTTCCTGGCATTTTCATTGTTTAGCATAATTATGTCAAAACGTCTTGTTAACTTATCGGAGATTCATACGGGGTCTGAATCAGTTATTTCAGGCCAATTAGTAGATAGCATTACAAATGCTAGTAACATCGGGATTTTTGCCAGACGCGAGTTTGAGGTATCCCGCCTTGAAAGTTCTTTGCTGGTTGCCAAAGAAAAATTTAAAGCCAAAGAATTATTTATAGTAAAACTACATTCTGTTCAAGGCATGTTCATTGCTATCTTGCTTGGTTTCATGGTTTATTTCTTAATTCACTTATATGGGCGGCATTTGATCAGTGTTGGTGATTTTGCGCTTATTTTAGGATTAAGCATGGAGGTTGGCTATACAACCTGGTTTACAATGAAGCAAGTTGATGAATTTAATCAAGCAGTTGGGAAATGTAAACAGAGCCTTAATAGGCTTATTGTGCCACAAGAAATAAAGGATAAAAAAGAGGCGCCCAATTTAGTCATTACGAAAGGGAAAATTACTTTTGAAGGCGTAAAGTTCCATTACAAGGGCACAGAACCCCTTTTTCAAAACAAATCCGTAATGATCGAAGCTGGTCAAAAAGTTGGTTTGGTTGGCTATTCTGGTAGTGGCAAATCTACCTTCGTCAATTTAATCCTTAGGCTTTTTGACGTAACTGAAGGCCATATTCTTATCGATGGTCAAGATATTCGTAATATCACCCAGAATAGTTTACGAAGCAATATCGCGATGATTCCTCAAGACCCCTCGCTCTTTCATCGCACTCTAATGGAGAACATTCGTTATGGACGTATTGAAGCAAGCGACGAACAAGTAATTGAGGCTGCAAAGAAAGCACGCGCCCATGAATTTATTTGCAAGTTAGAACAAGGCTATGAGTCTCTTGTGGGCGAACGGGGAGTTAAGCTCTCGGGCGGTCAACGCCAGCGAATTGCGATTGCTCGTGCCATTTTAAAAAATGCGCCAATTTTAATTTTAGATGAAGCTACATCACAACTTGATTCTGTCACTGAAAATGATATCCAAGAAAGCCTGTGGGAATTAATGCAGGATAAAACGACTATTGTTATTGCTCACAGATTGTCAACGCTCCTTCACATGGATCGCATTATCGTATTTGATCAAGGAAAAATTGTGGAAGAGGGTACCCATATAGCGCTTCTAAACAAAAACGGCTTATATAAAACCCTTTGGGACACTCAAGTAGGCGGCTTCTTACTTGATTAACGTAAAGCCTTGGCACCTCAATTCTCTATGTTGTAGATTGCTCATCTTCAATTATTTTTTTAGGCTTAGAAGATCTAAGTTCTGAATTATATAATCTTATTGGACTTTCTTCAAAAAAAGATATCAGTTCATTCTTAAATACCAGTCCAGTTTTCTTTTTCATAGAATCAATATGGCTTTCTACTGTCCTTTGTTCTTGACAACAATACGTTTCCAAACTAATCTTTGAAAGATGTCAACTTTAAAAGGAACGGATGATGAGTTTATTTTTCAAAAGATTAATTTGTAGTTCACTCTTAAGCTTTATGGTTACACATACTTTATTTGCTGATGAAATGCAAAAACCGAAAACAAATACTGAACAAAGTGTAATAATATTAAATACTAAGGATATAAAATGGGGTGCAGCTAACATTCTTCGAGGTGAAGAGCGAGCCAATTTACAAGGAGATTCTTCAAAAGCAGAAATTTATACTTATCGTGCGAAATTTCGGCCAAATTCTAAAATCCCACCTCATTGGAATGATAAGGATACGTTTATCACAGTTATTTCAGGTAGCGCGGATCTGGGCTTGGTAGATACCGTGGATATGAGTAAATCTACTCGTTTAACAGCAGGTGCTTTTGTAGCAATCCCTGCAAAAACACATTTTTGGATTTCATACCCTGAAGAAACCGTCATTCAATTCAATGCTATGGGTCCTTTTGGTGTTCATTTCATAAATCCTAATGATGATCCCCGAAATAAAAAATGAATGAAGGTCAGCAAGGATTAGGCTTGAAGAACAAAGGTATCTGACACCTTTTTAAGAGATTATGCACCTGCCATTATTTGAGTTTTGTTGGCCAGAATTAAGAGCTGAAGTCGTTGACGATATAAAATTGCTAATTTTACCAAATGCAAAAGTCATAGCTTCTTTGACCATTTTTGCCCCTTTAATCACATCGGGATCTTTAGCTAATACAAATGCCTCTACAGCAAAATAACCTTTTTCACAGATCAAATCATTTAATAAAAAGTAATCTGCCACCTCTTTTGGTGATAGTTCATATTCGCCGTTATATTTTAATTTTAGATCCTCACGTTGATCATGACGATCTTTTGCAGAACGATTTTTATTTTGCAATAAGATCCTATGAGTAAAAGCATAGTTGATTAACGCAGTTCCTAACTCACCCTTGTCAAAGTCAGAACGATGTTGAGTTAATCCAAGATCTAAATTTAATATTTTTAAGACGACGGATTTTATAACAGAGTGATCTTTTTCAGAATCTAAAAATATAGCCCCAATAATAGCCTCTACTGCATTGGTACTTTTGGAAATGCTTTTACCTTCAGGTATGAATATTTTTTCTGAATCATGCTTTTTTGAAAGCTTTGTTGAATAATCCGGAATTAAATGATCAGGGGTTTGATCGGTTATTAAGAAGCCTTTAAGTCTATCTGCTAATATTGTATCTCCTAGGTTCTTATTAGATCTTAAAAAACTTTTTTGCTCTCCTTTACAAAAAGTAGACAACACAACATCGAGTACCGCATCGCCAAGCCATTCTAAAGGTTGATTGGTCGAGTCATTATGAAAATCACTTCTCGCATCTATTGCATGATAAAGCCAATAAGGATTTTGGAATCTAAAACCAAGTACCTCTTCCAACATCTTTGCCAGCTCATTATAGGGATAAGCTGTGGGCGCAGGTATTAGGGAACCATCTTTGTGATCTTCATCAATAAATATTGGCATTTCGGAATCATCTTGAGCAGACATGTTTTTTATATTTTTATTGATTAAACGTTTCATTTTATAGATTAATTGTGGATTCTTTATTTTGTTAGATCGTACATTTATTGAATGAATATTGGCATTGACTGTTACAAGATCAATCAGTGAGATCACACCTGCGTTTGAAATTACATTATTTGAAAAATCAATAAGTCGTACAGAGTTATTCTTTTTCAATACTTCTATGATTGCCTCTAATTGTGCATCATTTAGTTCTGAATTAGCTAAGGAAAGTGTGGAACCTATTTCATTATTTTCAATTTTTCGGCAGATTGTTTTGAGTATATGATCTTGCATAGCTAAATAACCCTATAAAAGATATACGCTATCATACTTACCATTAGGATTCAATATGCTTCTTATATTTAGTTTCAATTTCGCTTAAGTTTTTATCCTGGCCCTGGTTTTCCATAACCGAAAATAATTATTATTCAAATAACTATCTTGAGCCCCTTGGAGTTTTCGCAAACCTTGTTCCATTCTAAAATATAAAAAATTGATGCCAAAGTAAGGATCAAACCAGATATTAAGATTGCCAATAAAACCCAATTAAAAGTTTCATTTGAAAGTATTCCTATAAAAGTAGAAGGGTTATTTAATTCAAAAAAAGTCAATTCTTGAACCGCTCTTTTAAGATGATTGCAGGTCTCTATTGAAAGCAATCTTTGTTCGGGTGTAGAATATACTTGTTTTATAAAAACGAGTATCACACTAGAAAAACCAAGGGCTGCACTTAAAGCTGCAAAACTAACCGTACAAAAGACACCTGAAGTAAACCCTCGTAAATTTTTGGAAGAGTGTTCTATAGCTAATTGCATGGATTGAGGCAAGGTGATCCCAAAACTTATTCCACCCGTAATAATTCCAAACTGAAGAAAATTAAAATCATTTTGGATTATTGAAAAAACTATTATTAATATGCTTAATAATTGAATATAAAGACCCGTTAAAGGGTATAAGACAATATTTCGATGATTAGATTTATAATAAAGTGCAACGAAACCAAAAGAACAAAACATGATAAACAAACTAAAACCTGCTTCGCTTATCGATAAACCCTGGATCAGTACCAAATAGATCGGTAACATCAATAAGAGCAAGCCCAAATAATAGATGGCCGATATTCTTATCAATAAACTGACGCGATGTTTGCGAACCCCTAGTCTTAAAGCTTTCATTCCACCTCTCCTGCCTTAATTGATTAGTAATAATGGATAAGGACCCCTGGACCATATACCTTTGTTGATTGACTTCGTCTCTTTAAATCTTTACTAAAGTATATTAATGGATTGGATAGCAATAAGAATACAGTAATAAATACGGATAATTGATTTCGTATTGTTTAAACTATTTAAGCTTACTAGCTTATATCATAAGTATTTTCAGGTTGAAGGGCTCGGGTGGAACATATTTCTCAAATTTCTTTACAAGAATAGCTAGATCCTTTTTATTTTTATAGCAAAAAAAAATTCATTGATAGCTTAAACTTTATTAATGTCAGAACAAAGTAAAAACATACGATTTATCAAAGTGAATATGCAAGATATTTTTAAGATATTGGCATATACACTCCGATATTTTCACGATTGTCATGACCTACAATAAAGGTTAATATGATTACTTAATAATTCTTAATATATTTTAAAAGGACAGAAAATATGCGGATACGGATATCGGATCTCAAAAATCAATTTTTACTGCCTCTTTGGAATGATAAATCCTTGGAGGTTATCGATGCCTATGTTGCCCCCCGGGCAGACATCCAAACCACCTTTGCCATGGGACGCGGCCCCTCTCCCTTGAAGAAAAATGCAGAATATAAATTCCATCACTTTTCTTCTTTTCAAGTTTCCATTCAAGAGATGCTACAAGAAAAAGATCAATTTATCTATAAATGGACTGCCAATGCATTTCATACTGGGCCTGTTTTTAATAGTCTACCCACCGGAAAGAAATTGGATTTTTCTGGAATTACCTCGGCAAAAATTAAGAATGGATTAATCATTAGTTATCGTAGTTTCTCTGATATCCCTCGAGTGGTACATGAAGCTTATGAAAAATCCAGACAAATCGAATTCAACGGGGAACCAAATCATTTTGATAAAGAAAAAATTATTGAATTAATTCTAAGGGTTACTGGGAAAAGATTAACTAACCGAGAAATTGAGTGCTTACATTTATGGTTAAAGGGATTTTCCATCAAGGATTCTGCAAGAACGCTTGGCGGATTATCCAGCAGAACGGTTCAAACTTTCAGAGAAAATATTAAACGTAAATTAAATGTAGAAACTTATCAGGAACTCTTTAGCCTGGTATTACGGAGTGGAACTATGCCTGTTTTCTTAATGCCCCAAGGCATTTAGATAGTGTTTAAATTCGGCTCCCACTTCCGGGTGCTTTAAACCGTATTCCACAATGGCTTGCAAATAGCCTATTTTACTACCGCAATCATAACGCTTGCCCAGAAATTCTAAGGCAAAGACCGATTCTTCTTTTAAGAGCATCGCAATGGCATCGGTTAATTGGATTTCTCCATTTGCCCCTGGTTTAACTTTCTCAAGATAGTAAAAAATCTTTGGACTAAGGATATAACGTCCTACTACACCTAAATTGGAAGGAGCCATCTTTGGGTTTGGTTTTTCAACAATGCGATCGATCTTCGCAATCCCAGAGAATTCTTGATTGAACCCCACAATTCCATACTTTGAACTGTCTTTGAGATCGATCTGCTCTACTGCAATAATGCTGCTTTGCAATTCATAAAATTTTTCAAGCATTTGCTCTACACAAGAAATATGGTTTGCACCACAAATTAAATCGTCTGCCAACAAAATGGCAAAAGGCTCGTCTCCAACTACAGGCTTTGCACATAAAATAGCATGGCCTAAGCCTAAGGCTTCTGGTTGACGAATGTATACACAGGAGACCCCTTCCGGCAAAACATCGCGAACAATACTTAACAGTTCTTCTTTACCCTGAGATTTAAGCTTGGTTTCCAGTTCAAAATGTCTATCAAAATGATCTTCGATGGCACGCTTAGCGCTGCTTGTTACAAAAATAAGTTCAGTGATCCCTGCTTGAATAGCCTCTTCTACGGCATATTGGATCAGTGGCTTATCAACGACTGGCATCATTTCCTTTGGATTTGCCTTGGTAGCCGGCAAAAAGCGGGTTCCAAGACCTGCAACCGGAAATACTGCTTTACGAACTTTTAATGGACTCTGTTTATTACTCATGGATCGGTTTTATCACATCCCAACGTTTGCAGCTTGGACATTGCCATTGTAAGGTTCGTCCAGAAAAGCCGCAGGCTTGACAACGATAAGAGGGTTTATTGATCAGCATCTTCTCGATCAATTCTTGAAACAAGACTAGATCTTGCTGACTACTTCCATCTGAGCGCGTCATGCTAAATTGAACCAAACGATTTAACCCCCTCAAGGATGGGTTTCGTCGTAAATGTTGTACCACAAAACGCATGGCTTCGCCTTCACCCCGAGCTTTGTGTAACCACTCTGCAAAAGCCAATACCGCTGAAGTATTGAGATGATTCTGCAAACAATCGTCAAAATATTTAATCATGCCTTCAGGGTTATTCAAACTTTCATAACATCTGGCCAAAGGAGAAATAATTTCTGATAAGAATGCTTGATCTTGCTTTTGAATTTGCTTATACGCCCGTATCGCCACCTTATAACGTTGAGATTGAGCTTCAATATTGCCTAGTAATAAACTTGCTCGTACACAACGTCGGTTGGTATGCAGCGCTTTCTTGATATAGTTGAAAGCCTCTTCTTTCTCGCCCTTTAACCATTGTTGCTCCGCCAATTCGCAATAATAATGAGCAATGTGAAAACTCATATTGCGATTGGTTTTACTTTGCCACTTTTCTGCTGTCTGAATGGCACGCTGCCAGTCTTTACTTTGCTGATAAATATCTAGAAGATGTTGAAACCCTAAGTCCAGCTGAAAGCCTTGATCTACTAATTCTAAAAGAACTGTTTCGGCCCTATCCAAAACGCCCGCTCTCATATAATCCCGACTTAATTCTAATAAAGAAAGTGCGCGCTGTTCTTCAGTTAAGGAAGGTTTATCAATTAAATGCTGGTGGATCCCGATTGCTTTATCGACTTCGCCACGACGCCTAAATAGACCACCCAAAGCCAAATGCGTTTCTACTGCTTCCTGATTCGCATCCATAAATTGTGTTACATCGATCGTCTTATTCGGGGCAGGATCTAATAATTTGTTTAAATCAGAGAGTTTTCGAAGCGTGATATGGGTTAAGGCTCTACGCCCAATCAACCAACCGGAAAATGCTGCAAGCGGTAACAATAAAAATAAGAATTGCCACATAATGCGCTCCAGATAAATTTCTTGACTCGCTTCTGTTTTAACTGTGGTTGCGATGGAAACGTCTTAACTCTAACTTAAGTCTTAAAATGGATGGTAGCGAAACCACCCATCCAATCACAATACCAAAAACCCAAGCACCCAAAATTAAAACAGACAATGGAACCTTTTCTGAGCCGATATAATAGTTAACAACAACCCATTCGGCATTCAATATCGCAAAGCTAATGCCCAGTAAAACGACAAAGATTAAAACGATTAAACTCAGTAACCGCATTTATTTCTCTTTGTCTTTATTGTCCATTTGTTCTTTTAACAAATCACCCAAGGTTGGGCTGCTTGTTTCTTGGCGACTAAGTTCACGCATCGCTTCCTGCTCTTCCTGAGAATCCTTCGCTTTAATGGATAGCGTAATCGTACGATTTTTGCGATCCACCCCTGTAAACTTAGCCTCTATCGTTTCGCCTTCTTTCAAGACAGTACGCGCATCTTCAACCTTTTCACGGCTTAATTCAGATGCCTTCAAATACCCTTCAACACCTTCAGCTAAAAGCACCACTGCACCTTTGGCATCGACTGTCGTTATAGTACCTGTAACAATACTGCCTTTGGCATGTTCCTCCACAAAATTGGCATAAGGATCGCCTTCCATCTGTTTGATCCCAAGAGAAATTCGCTCTCTTTCTGGATCGACTGCCAATACAAGGGCTTCGACTTCTTCACCTTTTTTGTATCGACGAACCGCTTCTTCACCGCTTTCATTCCAAGCGATGTCCGATAGATGAACAAGACCATCAATACCGCCTTCTAAACCAATAAAGATACCGAAATCGGTAATGGATTTAATTTTACCAGAGACTTTATCACCTTTATTATGAGCGGCTGCAAAAGCTTCCCAAGGATTGGCTTTACATTGCTTAAGGCCTAAGGAAATTCGACGTCGTTCTTCATCGATATCTAAAACAATCACCTCAACTTCCATTCCTAACTGAACGACTTTGGTTGGATGAATGTTTTTGTTGGTCCAATCCATTTCAGAAACGTGAACAAGTCCTTCAACGCCTTCTTCAATTTCCACAAAACAACCGTAATCGGTAATGTTCGTGACTTTACCGACTAAACGAGTGGATTCTGGATAACGGCGGGTAATATCTACCCAAGGATCTTCGCCTAATTGCTTTAAACCCAGAGATACACGATTTCGATCGCGATCAAACTTTAATACTTTAACCAAAAGCTCTTGTCCAACCGAAACTATCTCACTAGGATGCTTCACTCGACGCCAAGCCATATCGGTAATATGCAATAAACCATCAATGCCGCCTAAATCGACAAAAGCACCATAATCGGTTAAATTCTTTACAACACCCTTGGTTTCTTGACCTTCTTGTAAATTGGTCATTAGAATTTCACGTTCTGCATCCCCTTCGGATTCAACAACAGAGCGTCGTGAAACAACCACATTGTTTCGTTTTTGATCCAATTTTATAACTTTGAACTCTAACTCTTTACCCTCTAGGTTAACGGGATCACGCACGGGCCGTACATCCACTAAAGATCCGGGTAAAAATGCTCGAATGTTTTGGATCTCGACTGTAAAGCCACCTTTGACTTTACCACTAATAATTCCTTTCACTGGTTCCCCAGCTTCATGTGCCTTGGCTAATCGATTCCAGGCCTCTGCTCGCTTCGCTTTTTCTCGAGAAAGCCGTGTTTCGCCCCAGCCATCTTCAACGGCATCTAACACTACTTCAATTTGATCACCAAGCTTAACTTCCAAATGACCAGTTTCATCATAGAATTGATCAATCGGAATGTGCCCTTCCGACTTCAGGCCTGCATGTACAGTTACATATTCATCACTAATATGAATAATGGTTCCTGTAATAACGGAGCCTAAATGTACATCTGCCTTGGCAATGCTTTGTTTAAATAGTTCTGCGAAATTTTCGGTTTCTTCTCTGCGAATATTGGTCATATCTCTTCCATTCTCTTCTCTGCGAGCATTCTTCCTATTTAAGGGAGATCTGCTTCACAGGCCATTGATAGTTAATCTTAATAAAGGCGTTGTTTGACTACTTTCATGACTTCTTCAAACACTTCCTCTATCCCTAATCCCGTTGTGTCTATAACAACGGCGTCTTTTGAGGGCTTTAACGGTGCTGTTACACGCCCCTTATCTCGGGCATCTCTGGCCGCTATTTCCTCCAAAAGATTCCCTAGGGTAACACTCTGTCCCCTATCCTTCAACTGTCGATAACGTCTTTCAGCCCTTTCTTCGACACTGGCTTCCAAATAAATTTTACAGATCGCCCCTGGAAAAACCACAGTTCCCATATCCCGACCATCTGCCACTAACCCAGGAAATACAGAAAACTCTCTAAATTTTTCCAATAAAACGGCTCTAACTCTAGGAAAAATTGCAATTTGGGAGGCAACGCTCCCACATTGTTCACTGCGGATAAGTTTTGTAACTGATTTCCCATCTAAAATAATATCCCCTTTGAATTGAACCTTAAGCTCCAAAGCGAGTTTCTCTAAATTCTGCTCATTCCCAAGATCCACCCCTTGATTAAGGGCGGCCAAGGCAAGCACACGATAAAGCGCACCACTATCCAAGAAGTGCCATCCAAGTTTTTCTGCTAACAACAACCCAATAGTCCCCTTACCCGATCCCCCTGGGCCATCAATGGTAATGACTGGGATCTGAGTGCTTTTAAGTTTGGGGTGGTTCATAAGGTAAACCAAAATGTTGGTAAGCGCGCTCCATGGCAACACGCCCTCTGGGAGAACGCATTAAAAAACCTTGTTGGATCAAAAATGGCTCTAAAACATCCTCTATGGTTCCCCGCTCTTCTCCAAGCGCCGCTGCTAAACTATCTAATCCTACGGGACCCCCTGCAAATTTTTCAATAACGGTTATCAATAATTTTCTATCCATCATATCAAATCCTTCCCCATCTACATTCAGTAAATCCAAGGCTCTATCGGCAATCAATGCGTTGATTTTTCCTTTTTCTTTAACCTCGGCATAATCTCGAACCCGACGCAATAATCGATTGGCAATTCTAGGTGTTCCACGTGATCGACGGGCTATCTCTCTTGCACCGGCTTCATCTATTTCAAGATTTAAAATCGCAGCCGAACGCTGAACAATTTGCAGCAGATCACTAACCGTATAAAATTCCAAACGCTGAACAATCCCAAACCGATCACGAAGGGGGGAAGTTAATAATCCTGCTCTGGTTGTTGCACCAATTAAAGTAAAAGGTGGCAGATCAAGCTTAATAGATCGCGCCGAAGGCCCCTCGCCTATCATAATATCCAATTGTCCATCTTCCATAGCAGGATATAAAACTTCCTCGACCACTGGGCTTAGACGATGAATTTCATCAATAAATAAAACATCTCTTGCTTCTAGATTGGTTAACAGCGCTGCTAGATCGCCCTGTCTTTCTAAAACGGGTCCTGAAGTTTGACGTAAAGAAACCCCCATTTCAGAGGCAATAATATGGGCTAGTGTTGTTTTTCCAAGACCGGGTGGCCCAAAAATTAACACATGATCTAAGGCTTCTTGTCGTTTCTTAGCAGCTTCAATAAACAAGGCCATTTGTTCGCGCACAGCAGGCTGGCCTATATAATCCTTTAAATTTTTAGGACGAATGGCTTTATCTATTCGTTCTTCTTCTGGCAATTTTATAGCGGCTGTTAGCCTATCTGTTTCAATCATTGTACCCTCAAGCTTTCGCTAACCCTTGCAGGGCGCGGCGAATTAATTCCTGACAACTGGCCCCTTCAAATAATACTTTAGCAATAGAGCGACTGGCTTCTTGTGGTTTATATCCTAAGGCAATCAAAGCACTCACGGCTTCTTCTTCGGCCATTTTTGGAGAGGATTCAAAATCTTTTTCCAATAATTTTCGAGAAAAACTTTCATCTTCTTCTACCGATGCGCTCAGTTTACCAGCCATCTCTACAATCAAACGCTCGGCAGTTTTTTTACCAACCCCCGGCAATCGTACTAAAGGTGCGGTTTCTCTTCTATCCACACAGTGAATAAATTGTGCAACATCAATCCCCGATAATATCGTTAAAGCCATCTTAGGGCCAACACCCGATATTTTAATCAAGGCTCTAAATAATACCCGTTCTCGCTCTTCATAAAAACCAAAAAGAATTTGAGCGTCTTCTCGAACATGAAAATGCGTAAAGAGCGTGACTGGTGCACCAATTTCTGGCAATTGATAAATGGTAGACATGGGTGCTTGTAATTCATATCCTAATCCACCAACTTCTATTAAGAGATGGGGTGGTTTTTTAACTTCTAATATACCGCGTAAACGACCAATCATACCATTCCTCTTAAGCTCTGACCATGACACATCGCAACTGCTAAGGCATCGGCTGCATCTGATTGTGGGATCCCATTTAATTTTAATAATACTTGCATCATATGTTGGATCTGCCTTTTTTCAGCAGCCCCATATCCAACCACCGCTTTTTTGATCTGCCTTGCAGTATATTCTGCAATGCTCAAGCCATTCATCGCTGCTGCCACCATGGCAACACCTCGTGCTTGGCCTAACTTTAAAGCGGATGCAACATTTTTGTGAACAAAAATCTTTTCAATGGCAACGGCATCAGGGGCATGCTCTAGAATAACCTTAGATAAACCTTCAAAAATATGCTGCAATCGTAGATGTATAGGGTGTTTACCAATACGTATACAACCGCTAGTCACATACTGTTGACGCCCTCTAATTTGTTCTATGATCCCGAACCCAGTTATCTGTGAACCAGGATCGATGCCTAAAATGCGAATAGACTGCTCCTTTAATTCAAATTCTTTAAGAGTTCTTCGGCAAGATCCGCATTGGAATACACTGCCTGAACATCATCTAGATCTTCTAGTGAATCGACTAATTTTATAAATTTCTCTGCTATTTCTTTGTCCTCTAGCAACACTAGAGTGATCGGCGTAAAAATGACTTCTGCTCGCAGGGTTTTAAAACCTTTCGCTTCCATGAACTGTTTTACTTTAGAAAAATCTTCGAAACTGGTTGTCACTTCTATACTGCCATCTTCTTCTGTAGCAACATCTTCTGCACCCGTTTCCAAAGCAGCTTCCATCACTTTTTCTTCATCAGTACCTGGAACAAATATAATTTGTCCCTTCTGATGAAACAAATAAGCAACCGAGCCATCGGTACCCAAATTACCGCCTAATTTTGTAAAAAGATGTCTAACATCCGAGACCGTACGTTTTCGATTATTGGTAAAACAATCGACCATAATGGCAACGCCACCTGGCCCATAGCCTTCATAACGCACTTCTTCGACGTCATCTCCTTCAAGCCCACCTGCGCCACGTTTAATAGCCCTATCGATAGTATCCCGAGTCATATTAGCGGATAAGGCTTTATCAATAGCTGTTCTTAAGCGAGGATTCGCATGGGGATCGCCCCCACCCTGGCGTGCTGAAACCGTAATTTCTCTAATATACTTGGTAAATAATTTACCACGACGAGCATCTTGACCCATCTTTCTAAACTTAATATTCGCCCACTTACTATGTCCGGCCATATTCTTCTAACCCTAATACCAGATTACACGCGCGCTTGTACTGTTTTAGGCCAAGCATTTAAAACCGCTTTCACTAAAGTTGCTAAGGGAATTGCGAAGAAAACGCCCCAGAATCCCCATAATCCACCAAAAAATAAAGTGGCAACAACAATGGCAACCGGATGAAGATTCACTGCTTCAGAAAATAAGAGTGGCACCATAATATTGGCATCTAGGCCTTGTACTATTGAATAAACAATCATGAAATACCCAAATTGTGCACTAAAACCCCATTGAAAATAGGCAACCACAATAACAGGAATGGTGATCACAATTCCACCGACATAGGGGATCAATACGGATATTCCCACCAAAAAAGCCAAAAGGGCTGCATACTGTAAACCAAAGAACCAAAAGACTGCATAGGTAACAGAGCCAACAATTAAGATTTCGACCGCTTTCCCTCGAATATAATTACCAATTTGATCATTAACCTCTGCTGAAACCTTTCTTAAAACACCTCTTTTATGCGGCAGGAAACTACCCCCCCAGTGCATTAATCTATCTCTATCTTTTAGGAAGAAAAAGACTAATAAGGGAACTAATACCAAATAGACTATTCCTGTAATAAGGCTAGTAATAGAAGACCAAGAGATGGAGAGTACAACTTTGGCCCAGTTTCTGGCTTCTGTTAATAATTCACTGGTAAGCGCATTGACTTGTGCCTCTGAAAAAAATTCAGGAAATTGTGTTACCAAGCCCGACAATAATTTTTGGCCATTGAGTAACATTTCTGGCAAATCGTTAAAAAGGCTTATTACCTGTTTCCAGAGCAAGGGCAGTAGCACTAAAAACGTTGCAAAAAAGAACCCCAGGAACCCCATAAAAACCAATATGACGGCAGGGAAACGGGGGATCTTTAAACTCTGGAGTTGAGTGACGATCCACTCTAAAAGGTAGGCAATCACAATACTGGCTAAAACGGGTGCCAATACTCCACCCATAAATATGACCAAACTAAACCCAAACAGAAGTAGAAAAAATAATAAGACCGCTTCTGGATCTGAAAAATATCGATTAAACCAAGCTCGTAATATCTTTAACACGGAATCACCTTTTATCTGCTCTCACCCGCCCTGCGGGCAGCCTCTAATTACATAAATTCTAGCAGCCTATGGAAGGCTTTGTAATCTTTAAATTCTAGATCCTAGAAAAAACTCGTAATTAGTTTTAGCAAACTAACAAATTTAATGTCTTTTATCACTATGGTACAATGAGATCTTATGATAAACATAACTCGCACCCATACTAAAGGCAGCCTCTCTCCTGAAACCGGAGAAGGAATGCAAACTTATACAGCACCTAAAGATTTACTCTCCGAACGAGTTATTTTAGTGACGGGCGCTTCCGAGGGTATAGGCAGAACCATTGCTAAAACCTACGCTGCTCATGGGGCAACAGTTATATTGCTTGCGAGATCCATCAAGAAATTAGAAACCTTATATGATGAAATTGAAACAGCAGGTTTTCCTAAACCCGCTATTTATCCTTTTAATCTGGGTGGGGCAACTCCTCATGATTACCAAGAACTGATGCAAAATATCGACACACACTTTGGTCGTCTGGATGGACTTTTACATAATGCAGCTATTTTGGGCTCTCTTACCCCCATTGAGCATTACAATATTGAGCAATGGTATCAAGTTTTGCAAGTGAATTTAAATAGCCCCTTTTTATTAACGCAAGCAACATTACCTTTACTAAAAAAATCGAATGATGCCTCTGTTATTTTTACCTCTGCTAATGAAGGCTTACAGGGAAAAGCCTATTGGGGCGCCTATGGCGTTAGCAAATTTGGCATTGAAGGTTTTATGCAAATCTTAGCCGATGAATTAGAAACCAATACCAATATTCGAATCAATAGTATTAATCCTGTCAAGGTTAGAACACAATTAAGAGCTTCTGCTTATCCTGCCGAAAACACAAAAACGCTTACCTTACCCCAAGATCTCATCCCTTACTATCTTTATCTCATGGGACCGGACGCAAAAGGCGTTCGTGGCAAAAAGTTTACCGTTCAAGTATAAATATTTTGTTATTATTTGCGATGGTGTGTTCTAGATCTTGATCTGCTTTCTTTTTCTTTGGACTTTTCTTTTGCAGTTGCTATTTTCCTATTCTCCTCTTCTCTTTCTTTTTTTTCTTTTAACTTAAGCGCAACCAGATTACCTTCTTTCTTCTCCCATTCTACAAGTTTTGCAGCCAAAGTTTGATCGCTCAACCCCAAACACCCTGCAATCTTGGAAAAAATCTTATCAGTCTTGTCTTGATGAGCATTCTTTTCCATTTCTTTTATGCATTTTAACGAGAGGGTGAAAGCATCGACTCCCTCCAATAATCCCTGCTCTGAATTCGCAAAAGGACTACCTTCCTCAGGGTAAATATAGGTAAACGGAATTGAGGGCTGCCTTCGAGGCCTTTCAGGGCGTTCGACATCAGGTTCTGTTCCGCCGGAAGAATTTGATATTGAATAATCCTGGGCTGATATTGTCCTCCCTAGACGTGCTTCCTGAAACTTAGCTATCAATTTACGTAATCCTGTCATTTGAGTAAAATCCAATTTCATCGTAAAAATGGTTTCATTACTGTCTGTTAGAATCCAAAATTCTTTAAGCCTCTCTTGTATTTCATTTGGTTTATAGGCGAATGTTACGGGAGGAGGTGTGGGTGATGGGATGGGTTGAGTAGACACATCGAATAGACTGCAAGGTTCTTCTGGCAAATTTTCAAACCACTGCCTTGTGATTGCCCATTCCGCTTCGGATTCTCTTTCCTCCAACTCCTGCTGTCTCTTTTTTTCCAGCTCCGCTTGACGTTCTGCTCTCTCTTTTTCTATATCCACTAGACGCTGTGCTAAGCTTAATTTCGGTCGGGCTATTTTACTTTTATCCTTATCCTTCTCTTTTTCTTTTTCCATATCTTGTTCTGTTTCCGTATTCTTTTCTTTTTTGATTTCAAGAGGCGATCCTTTACTCTTTTTATGACTACGAATAGCTATGGGTGGTGCAAAAACTTGTGAAGAGGATGTTTCCATATTTCCACTCAAATCAATTGAATGGGAATATGTTAAAGGTTCATTGTATTCTGGACTCTTTTCGGCGAACCGTTTCACCTCTTGTTCATCATCAGCTTGTTCGTGATCAGATCGTAAAGTTTCCGGCAGCCTACTCTGTTTTCTTTTATTCGAAACTAGCGATTTAACAACTCCACAAACACTATCAACTATCTCTTGGTGGTTGACAACGGACTCCAATATTTTCCTTATTATTTCGTGCTGATCTGCAACTAAATTCAAGTTGGGAATAAATAAACGAACTCTATCGGAGAAGTTTTCAATTTTGGCATTTAAGCCCTCTGAACCAAGATAGGGGGTACATTGCTCCACCCAAAGATCGATACAATCCTTATCAAGATATACGTCATCCTTTTCATCAATAAGAAGCTTCTTATTAAATCTAAGTGTCATTGACAGTCTAGCTTCTGGTGTTTGTGCCTCTCTTTCCAAAGTGAGACTGGCCAATATCCCAGCAAGACCTTCTATCAAGAACTCTACTTTTCTTTGAGTGGGATTGGATTGAAATTTTGAGATAACACTCTTATCATAAGACCAAGGAAGATTAGCGTAGAGCTTAATCATCTTAATGACAATCTTCTTAATTGAAAGTTGTGCTGTTCTATCTACTGATAACACGCCAACTCCTTCTTGTTAACGATTTCTGGGCCTCTGCTTCATTGCTTGATCATGCCTAATCTCTTTTACTATAGAACGCAAAGTTGATTCTAATGTTTTATCATTCATTTTTGAACACTGCGCGATCATTGAAAAAGTTTTATCACTTGGATCTTTTCTTGAATTATCCCATATCTTGATTAAATCATTCAATGCGATTGTAAAAGAATGAGAATCATCTTCCATTTCAATCGTATTTAAATCCCCTGTAATGTAATTATTTGGGATAGTAGAAGAATATCGCTTTGGCGTTGAGTTTATATTGTTATTTGATTGCTCTTCGAAACTAGCTGGCTCTGTTGAAATAGAGGAAGAATAACCTTCTTGAGAAGCTATTCTGCTCAACTTCGCTATTCTTAATTTGGTTTTAAAATTGTCTAATTGCTGAATTGCCCCGACACTCAAAGCTTGCCTTAAAACAATTTTTCCATCCCCTGCCCTCACCAACAATTCTTTCGCAATTGCTTGCCCTTTTTTTTGAGCTTTATTTCCTGATTGATGGCTAAATACTAATGGATGATGGGATGAACTAGTGGATGACTGGTTAGATGAAAAATTTGGGAGATTTGATATGAATGCGAATTTGGGTTCGGCCATCTGATTTTGATGACTAGAGAAAACAGAACTGCAAAAGGTAGAACTAGTTGTCGATGAAGCATTACTGGATGTTGATTCCAAATCAGAATCAGAATCCTCTAATTTCAATTCCAACTCAGGTTCTTCTTCAGAAAAATCAGAATCTTCTAATTTTAATCCCAACTCGGGTTCATCCTTAGAAAGATCTATTATTGATTCCAGCTTAGGAGCGACTTTTTGTTTCTTGCTACTCTCACTTTTTTTATCCACTTGTATCTTTTCAACCTCATTTTTTTTATCCACTTCAAGCTTTCTTTTATTTGAACTGTTATTTGAATTTGCTGAAGTGTTTCCTAAAGATGCACCCAGAACGGTTTTAGAAACAATATAAATATTATCCAACACATGTTGGTTGTTTACTATTTCTTGGTTGTTTACTATTTGATTGTATACTATCAATGATAATATTTTTTTGACAGGTTGATTTTTATCTTTAAAGTCCACACCAATATCTGGAATTGACAAAATAAGCCTTTCGTTCTCAATCTTCACTGTACCGTTCAGTGATTCCACATAGGGTTGGCATTGCTTCACCCACTCTCTAATTTCGCCAACACTAAGATCAATAGTACTAAGAGTAACTCCCTCTTGCAAACAAATCCGTACAGTAACCGAAACTCTTACTTGAGAGGTTCCTGAAGTCTCTTTTTTCAAGGTTAAACTTCCATGAATACTTTTACTATTCTTAAAACGCAACAAATATTCCATACTGTTTTTCTTGGAGACGCCTGCTTCGAATTTGTTTGCCTCCAATTCATTAAAATTCCATACAGTTCGAGGATTTAACTCAAGTCTGCTAATTGCGCCTCGTACTTCTGATGCCACTGATGACATATTTCCTCCCGATTCAATTTTATCCGCTTTTGATCAACAACTTTTCTGAAGACTCACCGCACTCATCATTTTCTTCCTTGATTATACACAGAGGGGATTGAACATAAAACTCAACTTGAAATGTACTTTCTTGTTCTTTTTTATTCATTCCAGAAATATTAACCAAACGATTAGGTGAAGGCGCTAAAGGCCGTGGAGCAACATTGAATGAAAAAACTATCGGTGACGAGGAAAAATAAAGATCTGTTTTTTTGCTAACCTCATTAGAAGTTTTCTTTATAGCTTCTATAACTTTTCCCGCCTCAGATGCCATTTTTCCTCCCAAATTATAATCAATTCATTTTTAAGTTTAATAACCAAATAATATTTCGGACATTTGTCAAGTAAGCCTAATTACGTGACACTACACAAAGACCCATTTAACCTCATCGTGTAATTTGATAGTCTAAACTAATAGTGATCCTAAATAAATGGAGTCGTTGAGTATGGCATCGAACAGCTTTGAAACCAGATCGCAGTTAACTAACCAAGAAAAAGCCTTTACTTTTTACGATTTAAACAAACTTCCTAAAGAGATGGATATTGGGCGTTTGCCCTATTCCCTTAAAATCTTGCTCGAGAATCTATTACGACTAGAAGACGGGGTTTCGGTAAACAAAAAAGACATAGAAGCCCTTATCAAGTGGGATCCCATAATACCTTCCGATGCTGAAATTGCTTTTACCCCTGCCAGAGTTATTCTTCAAGACTTCACCGGCGTCCCAGCGGTAGTCGATCTAGCCTGCATGCGAGAAGCCATACCAAAACTTGGCGGTAATCCTTCTCAAATTAACCCTTTGTCACCCGTTGAACTCGTTATCGATCACTCTGTGATGGTTGATTACTATGGTACCGAACAATCCTTTGAAAAAAATGTTGCCATGGAATTTGGACGAAACGAAGAGCGTTATGCTTTTTTACGCTGGGGACAAACTGCATTTGAAAACTTTCGCGTGGTACCACCCGGTACCGGAATTGTTCACCAAGTTAATTTGGAATATTTAGCGCGCGTTGTTTTCCAACAAGAAAAAAATGGGGAAACCCTAGTTTATCCAGATACTTTGGTTGGAACAGATTCACACACCACTATGATCAATGGTTTAGGCGTATTAGGGTGGGGGGTTGGCGGAATTGAAGCAGAAGCTGCCATGCTCGGGCAACCCATTACTCTCTTAATTCCTGCTGTTATCGGTTTTAAATTAACCGGACAATTAAAAGAAGGCACTACTGCAACCGATCTTGTATTAACCGTTACCGAAATACTTCGCAAAAGAAATGTGGTCGGAAAATTCGTTGAATTCTATGGCGATGGTTTAGATCATTTACCTCTTGCTGATCGCGCAACCATTGGTAACATGGCGCCAGAATATGGCGCCACCTGCGGCATATTTCCTGTTGATTCCGAAACTCTAAACTATCTACGACTTTCTGGTCGCAAAGAAGAGCAGATCCAATTGGTAGAAGCCTACACAAAAGCACAAGGTTTATTCAGAACCACGGGCTGTCGAGAAGCAAATTATAGCGAAACTATCACCTTAGATCTCGGAACTGTTGAGCCTTGCATCGCTGGACCAAAACGACCACAGGATCGGATCCTGCTTAGCCAAGCTAAACAAAAATTTGAAGATATGCTGAGCAACCTCGATGTTAAACCCAGCACACAGACCGTGGAATTGAAGGATGGAAAATTTCCACTCACACATGGATCGGTTGTGATTGCTGCCATTACGAGTTGCACGAATACTTCTAATCCTGCAGTCATGATAGGGGCTGGTTTAATTGCTAAAAAAGCTTATGAAAAAGGGCTGATGAGTAAACCTTGGGTAAAAACAAGTCTTGCACCAGGTTCTCAAGTAGTGACAGACTACTTAAATAAAGCAGGTCTCACAGCGCCCTTAGAAGCTTTGGGATTTGATCTCGTCGGTTATGGCTGCACCACTTGTATTGGTAATTCAGGACCCTTATTAGAGCCAATCAGTCAAGCTATTAAACAAGGCAATCTTTCAACAGCCGCCGTATTGTCTGGTAATCGAAATTTTGAAGGCCGTATTCACCCCGATGTTCGTTATTCTTATTTGGCCTCTCCACCTTTGGTTATCGCCTATGCCTTAGCAGGCACAGTAGATATTGATTTTTATCATGATCCTCTGGGCCAAGATAAGGAAGGCAAGCCCGTGTACTTAAAAGACATTTGGCCAAGCAGCAGTGAAATCCAAACCTTAATACAAGAAACCGTGAAAGCCAGCATGTTCTCTAATCGCTATGCGCATGTTTTTGAGGGAGGTGATCTCTGGAATAACCTTCAGATCCCTAAGGGAGAACAATTTGTATGGAGTGACAAATCTACTTACATCAAACTCCCTCCCTATTTTGAAGGGATGGAAAAAAATCCTCCTTCAAAATTAAAAAATATTGAACAAGCCCGGGTTCTTGCCGTACTGGGTGATTCTGTTACGACTGATCATATTTCACCAGCAGGTGATATCGCTAAAAATAGCCCTGCAGGCCTTTATTTGCAAAGTTTAGGCGTAGATCCCAAAGATTTTAATTCCTATGGTTCAAGACGAGGCAATCACGAAGTGATGATGCGCGGCACTTTTGCTAATATCCGTCTTAAAAATCAACTGGTCCCCGGAACTGAAGGAAGTTTTACTCTCTATCTCCCAAGCCAAGAAAAAATGACTATTTATGATGCCGCTATGCGTTATCAAAAAGAACATTGCCCTCTAATTATCTTAGCTGGCAAAGAATATGGATCTGGCTCTTCGCGTGACTGGGCTGGTAAAGGCCCAAGGCTTCTTGGCATACAGGCTGTTATCGCAGAAAGTTTTGAACGGATCCATCGCTCTAATTTAATTGGTATGGGCATTTTACCCTTGCAATTTTTGACGGGTGAGAATGTAAAATCTTTGAGTTTAACTGGTCATGAAGTGTTTACGATCTCACTAGACACATTAATCCCCAAAGGACAAATACGCGTTGATTACACCACAGAAGCAGGTGAGAAAAAAACCTTTAATACCAAGGCAAGGATCGATGCACCAAAAGAATTGGAATACTATCACCATGGCGGTATTCTTCAATATGTTCTACGGCAATTATTAATGAAGCAAGCGGCCTGATTGAGCATGCTATAGCTCGAAAGATTAAGTTTTTTTGCGAGCGAATGCATGTCTGAGCGAAGCGAGTTCAGAAGCGAGTAAAAAAATTTATCTGGAGAGCTATATGCAAAAAAATGATGAAACCCGAATCGAAAAAGATAGCTTAGGAGAAATTAAGGTTCCTAAAGATGCTTTATGGGGCGCTCAAACCCAACGCGCTATTGATAATTTTCCAATCAGCGAATTAGTGCTCCCCCGTCCTTTTATCCGTTCACTAGGAATAATAAAAGCTGCTGCTGCAAAAGTAAATGCCGATCTTCATTTATTAAGCCCCGAACTTGCAAAAGCAATCATCGATGCAGCTGAAAGTGTTTCTGAAGGCCACTATGATGATCAATTTCCCTTGGATGTTTTTCAAACCGGATCGGGTACCAGTACCAATATGAATGCGAATGAAGTGATTGCCCGAATAGCAAGCCTTCGATCTCATTTAAATATTCATCCGAATGATCAGGTCAATATGAGCCAAAGCAGCAATGATGTTATCCCGACTGCCATTCATGTAAGTTGCAGTATGGAAGCAAGTGAAATCCTAATTCCGGCTTTAACCCATCTTGAATCGATTATTCATCATAAAGCGAAGTCTCTTGAAAATATCGTTAAAACAGGCCGTACACATTTGATGGATGCCATGCCCCTAACCTTTGGGCAAGAATTAGGTGGCTGGGCAAGCCAAATCAAACGTAGTATCAGCCGAATTGAAACAACACTGCCCCGCATTCAAGCACTTGCTATCGGTGGAACTGCAGTTGGTACCGGGATCAATGCACATCCTGAATTTGGAAAACGGGTTTGTATTGAAATATCAAATAGAACTCAAATTCCCTTTACGCCACATACTAATTATTTTACAGCACTTAGCTCCCAAGATGCCATTATCGAATTTTCAGGGCAATTGCGGGTTATTGCAGTTGCTTTAAGCAAAATTTCAAACGATCTTCGCTTAATGAATAGTGGCCCCTTGGCAGGTTTAGCAGAAATTTCTTTGCCCGCCCTACAGCCAGGCAGTAGTATTATGCCGGGCAAAATAAATCCTGTGATCCCAGAAGCCGTTTTAATGGCAGCAGCTCAAGTGATGGGTAATGATGTCACAGTCGGAATCGCTGGTCTTTCTAGCAATTTTCAATTGAATACCATGCTACCGGTGATCGCTTACAATGTTTTACTAAGCATAAAATTGATGAGCAACAGTTCTCGTGCACTGGCAGATAAAGCAATTCAAGGTTTTATTGTCAATGAAGCCCATATCGAAGAACAATTATCCCGTAACCCGATTTTAATTACAGCATTGAATCCCATTATTGGTTATGAAAAGGCAGCCGAGATTGCTAAAAAAGCTTACAAAGAAAAAAGATCCATCAAAGAGGTTGCAAAAGAAATGACGACACTTTCTATAGAAGAATTGAATAAGCTTTTAGATCCTAAAAACTTAACAATGGGTGGAATAGAAAAATAAAGCGGGCGCCAAATGTTAAGATCTAGCAACCGGTTTTCCTATTTTAAAAAGCTCTCTTTTTGCAAGCAAATCTTTTATGCGTTGTTCGGATGCCGCTTGCATAGTATCTATCTGAACATTTATATTTTTTTGTTCTAGCTTTAGTCGCTGCACTTTAGAAAATAATAAGGCCTGTTTCTCTGCCAAGTTATCTGCCAAGCGTTGAAAATTATTCTCAGGCGAGAATTGTTTTTGATTAGAAAACAATAGTGGATTTACTGAAGTAGATTGGCTGCTTTCTTCCTTATTTTTTCCTTTAGTTCTTAAGCTAATATTATAACAAGATTCTATACTTTTTTTAAGCTCCCCGATTTCAAATACATTAGGCTCATCAACCAGCTTGCAGATTTTTGAAAACGAGCTAATAAATGTATTCATGACGTCTATGATATTCTTCTTAAAAACCGCGTGTGTCTGCTCTAAAAGCTCAACTCCATCTTTGCAATCCTTCTCTTTTTTATGTTTTTTTATTTTACTGCTTATCACTTCCAGAGCGGTTATGGAGCAATAGACCTCGAAAGAAAGGCTTAAAAGTTTCTTTACAGAAAAATCTTTATCAACCTCAAATTTTAATTTTTTCATATTATTGCATTGATCAATGCAGAATTGCCGCCGACTACCCTCTGCCTCTGGGGCATAGCCCATTTGTAAAAAGGTTGACCATTTATTTTCAGAAATTTCAGAAGGGGAAGGGTAATCCTTTGATTGGTAAGTTTTTTCTGGACTTGGAGGATTGTCTGCAATAAATTTTTCTAAACTATGCGCTTTCATTTTCGTATCTATAAGATGACTGATATATGCTCGCAATGGCTGTAAGGACGCGATAAAACGTTCCTCAGGATCCATAAAATAGGTATTATCAATAGATATCGGTATTATAGCGGTGGCACTCTGATTCTGACCAAGCCCATCAAACATAACAACATTGGTTTTCGTGTGTTCTTCACTCGCTGGTTTCTGTTTAACAGAACCGTCTTTAACAGGACCATTTTTTCCTGTATTCAACAGTGTGACTGGAAGCTTTGTATTCAGAAATTGCTGATTATACAATTTTTTACAGTCTTCCACGGTCGGCGCAGTAATGCCCGGCCCAGGCAAATCTCCCTCAAAGATACCACGGACTACTTTAAAAGTTTGGTACGCACAACTATTATGATCAGATAATTCTTGGGTATTTAAATACTCTCTTTTAACTTCACAACCTATTACTTTTTTAACGGTTTGATTGATAAAATTTTGCAAATCAAGCCTGAAAACCAATCCATAACTATTTATTAAAAATTTCATCATCATATTTTGTTGATTAGGATCTGGCTTTGAATCGAAAACACAACCAGTCGTTTCTTTTTTTGCCGTACAATTTAAATATAAGGTGACAAAATGACCGCTCTCTTCTTTTGTACTTCTAATCGCCTCTCCTAAAGGAATAATGAACCTTTGTGATTGTGCAACACTAAGATCCTCAATCTTACTTTTACAGTCTTCTAAGATCTTTTGAAGCATTTTTTGATTTTGTTCATAAACCACTATTGGATCATACAAGAAAAATTTTCGCTGATGCAGAACATCAAAAAATTCGTAATAGAATAATTTGCCATCACGATGCGCAACGGCATCAGGTTCAACATCAATAGAACGACAATCTACAAAAACAATCTCTTCACTGATAGCCAATCCGCTGCCCGGCTGTCTCAACAATTCGTAAGCCATATGTAGCGTAGTCGGGCTTAATTGCCTCATTTCGCGAATGTGTTTTACTTCATTTTGGCGTTGTTCTTCTTTCTCTTTATCTACTTTAGCAGTTTCATAATCGTCACTATCATTATTGGAATCATTCTCATCCGAAAGACTATCACTATCCGTTGGATCAGTAGAGGCACCCAGCGAAGATTTCACATTGGTGGAAGAGCTAGGGGAACTGGGGTTATCGTGAACAGAATTTATATTGGTACCTTTAGGCATGTCAATCCTTCCTCTTGTTGTAATAATTCAATTATAATTTTCAATTTCGGTGAGGGGCTATTCTCTCAAGATCTCGCTTTTATTACAAGAGCAACTCACGCAATGAGCATGATGTGAAACAAAAAAGTAAAATAACAGCAATCGACATATCACCAACCTCTCTATACAATTTTGCCTAATTTGATAAAATATCATTGACTCATGATATAGACCAACAATTGTTAGATTGTAGGTCATTTAATATATTAATTATAGCCGGGTTTTGACATGTTTAACGATGATGAATTGGATGATTTTAACAGAACGAATAATGACAGGCCTGAGTCACCTCTGCCTGCTGAAAACTTAAATACGTCTTCATTATTACAAAAATCAAGATCTTTTTTACAAACCTATGGCCCAGATGCTTTAATTGTAATAAGTGTGGCAGCAAGCACTGTTGGCGGCATAGAAATTCTTCAAGCTCCCGTAGCACTTACTCTTTTTACTATTGGCACAGTTACATTATTTGGTTTTTTGTGGCAAGGTCTTCTAAAAACTGAACGCGCGGTTGCCCAATTAAAAGAAACTATCAGAACTGAAATAAACAATAATAATTTAAACTATAATTTTGAATTCAATATCACTAACAAGATTGGCAATCCAGAGTTGCTTGCTAAAGCTGGAAAGATCGCTAGTCAAGCTGGCATTGTGACTAGTGCAATAAACTACGTCTTACACACCACTGATAACGCTCCTGTTACCTCTCTTGCTGATCCCGAAGTAGCTGGGCGAACTGCCGTGCTATTTGTTGGGGGAGCCTGTACTCTTGTTGGTTTTCTGTCCTATATCAAATCTGGACAAGGATTGTTCGCGCTTGCAGATGCCAAGCATGAGGTAGAAAAATTAATTTTCAAAAATGCTATTGAAGAGGCTCAAGCACAATCCAATGAAAAAATGATAAGAGAAATAAGAGAACAAGATAAACTTGATATTACCATAAGTGCTAGTGCTCATTCCTTAAACGGTTCTAACCTCAAGAAGGTATCTCACAAATGATGACGATGACTAATTTTTTTAGGATCCAAAAATACCCTAACCCATCCACAACTGCTAAAAAAACAGATCCTAGTCTTATCTACAAACTGAATACACTCATTCATACCGAGGGAAGTGATATTGAAGAAGGCCGAAAATTAATTAGAGAAATACAAGGCCAAAGCACAAGAGAAAGCCTCACAAAGGAAAGCCTTGATGTGCCTAATTCAACAGATGGAATGACTCCCGTTATGTATGCATTTCGGCAGGGTAGATACGATTTTTCAATAGAATTGATGAATGAAGGTGCCTCTTTAGGCATCGTTACTAGCAATGGTTGGTCCATCATAAGTGCTTGCATCAGAGAAGAGCGATTACCACAAATCAAACTGTTAGTTTGGTTTGATCCCCAGTTGCTCACTAAACTCCAGGCCAATGCCTTCACAAATAATAAAACCCCCTCTGATAATATCAAGATCTGGGATTCTAGGCTACAAAAAGAAAGAAGTAATACCAATAAAAAATTTCCTGGTCAAATAATTGACGAATCAATTCAAGATTCTAGTGAGGTCCAACAATTACTATCACAGGTGAATTTGCTAATCAAACAAAAGGCTGATGTCTTCAAAATTGCAGAACTTTATTCCCAAATTGCTACTATTTACTATAGACAGCTTAAAATAGAAAAAGAATTCGATAGATCCAAGTACGCTCTTAATCCTCGGACTATGTTTTTTGATGATTTGGCGCGACAAGACAGCCAATTCTATAATATCGCTCTTAAATTTTACGGCTCAATGGCTTTTAAATATTTTTTAGAAGCAGAAAATATATATAATAACACTACCCAGGGTTACTCGCCTGAATATAGAAGAAAGCATTTTATATGCTTGCATAGGCTCACTAAGATAAATGATTTCTTTGGGGCCACTAGCTTTCCATACCGTTTAAGCAAAGAACAGCAAGAATTCTATATGAATTTAGAGCAAGAACAACTTTCTATCTCATCACTGACTAAGCCTACAACTTCCCAATCTTCCCATGGTAGCAGTATAGTGAGCATGGAGGATGGGGACTCCCCCGATAATAATCAAGAAACTAATCGATTATTAGGAAATAGTAGTGATTCTAGCCATTTCTTACCAAGTTACTCTCAACAGCAACAAAGTTTCCACACCCAAAGTTTTCCATCATCCGATATCGGGTGTAGGCAAAGATCAAAACAGTTGCCGCAAAAATAAGAAAAATCACTGCAGCTTAGTTTGGTTTAGATTTGGGTCGAGGAGATCTAAGAGACAACTTTTTCATAGAAGATGGCCTGGCAGGGACCGATCTTGATCGTGGCCTTCCTCGTCCTGGAATGGGTTCAAATCTACTTAGTCCAACTGAATTTAATAATTTTGAGACCTCTTCTTTTTCCATTTCCACCCATTTTCCAATACGTAGAAACCGAGGCAAAGTAACCGATCCAAACCGCACTCGAATTAAACGGCTTACTCGCAAATCTTGTGCTTCAAAAAGACGTCTTACTTCTCGATTACGACCTTCACGCAAAATCACATGATACCAATGATTTACGCCTTCTCCCCCTGCATCCCGAATATCATCAAAGCGTGCCATCCCATCTTCTAAACGAATACCCTGCTTTAAATGCTGCATAACTTCAGGGCTCATTCTACCTAATATGCGAACAGCATATTCCCGTTCAATTTCTGAAGAAGGATGCATTAAGCGATTGGCGAGTTCACCATCGGTTGTGACCAATAAAAGTCCGGAGGTATTGAAATCTAAACGGCCGATGGAAACCCAGCGTTTACCACGCACTGAAGGTAGGGCTTCAAAAATGGTAGGGCGACCTTCAGGATCAGAGCGACTACACATCTCACCTGCAGGTTTATGGTAGATCAAGACTTGTTGTTTTATTTCTTCAATGCCTTTCAACTCTACTACTCGGCCATCGAGTTCAACCTTATCATTGAGATCGACTCGATCACCTAATTTTGCTTGGGCATTATTAATTTTTAGGCGACCTTTTTCTATCCACTGTTCAATTTCTCGCCTTGAACCTAGTCCTACTCGCGCCAATACCTTTTGTAGCTTTTCACCGTTATTCTTCTGCATCACTCGTTGCTACTATCAAAGTATTTTCAGACTCGTGTTCTGCCCCTTCTTCCACCATCAATGCTTTTTCTTCTGCCCATTGGCTTTCGATCATTTTTTGCTGTGCGGCTTCTAAATCTCCCTCCGCTGCATCGATATTCATAATCTCAGGCAAGGAAGGAAGATCTCGCAAATGTTGTAAACCAAAATAATCTAGAAATCCTTTGGTGGTTGCATAAAGGGCAGGTCTTCCTGGCACTTCTTTATGTCCAACGACCCGGACCCATTCCCGATCGTCTAATAGTGTTTTGATAATCGAAGTACTAACGGTAACTCCACGAATATCTTCGATTTCACCACGGGTAATGGGTTGTCGATAAGCAATTAAGGCAAGAGTTTCTAATAAGGCTCTAGAATATTTTTGTGCTCTCTCTTCCCATAATTTACTAACCCATGGCGACCATTCTTGTTTGACTTGGAAGCGATAGCCACTAGCCACTTGAACTAATTCAACACCTCTTTCTTCATAATCTTGTTGTAATTCCTGTAAGGCAGAACGAATCAGGGCAGTTTCTGGCTTTTCTTCCTCGGAAAACATTGCCAAAATCTGATCTTCTGTCATAGGCTTACCCGCCGCCAACAAAATAGCCTCTATTAATACCTTCAATCGGTGTTTTTCTTCTAACATCCCGCCGCCCTTATGTAGATTGGTCCAAACGCTTCGCGTTGCACAAGTTCAATCATGGTCTCTCTTACCAATTCTAAAATGGCAAGAAAAGTCACCACAATCCCTAATCGCCCTTCCGAAAAATCGAAAAGCTTACTAAAATCAATAAAATTTTCACCTTCTAAACTGGATAACACCTGAGACATTTTTTCCCGCACAGATAAAGTTTCTCGTTGGATCGTATGTACCGATTGTAGATCGGCTCTTTTTAAGACGTCTTTAAATGCCAATAAAATTTCTTTTAATTCAACATTAGGATGAGGTTTTATCACCTCTAATTTAGAGACGCTAGCATTCACCAAAAAGAAATCCCGATCCATTCTGGGTAATCTTTCTATACCTTCTGCTGCAATTTTAAAACGTTCATATTCCTGTAAACGACGAACCAATTCAGCTCTTGGATCGATCTCTTCTTCAGATCCTTCGTGAGGGCGGGGTAATAATAATCGAGATTTAATTTCTGCTAAAAGGGCTGCCATTTCTAAATAGTCTGCAGCCAATTCCATGCGAAATACTGTCATCACTTCTACATATTCCATATATTGGTGTGTAATAGAAGCAACCGGAATATTTAAAATATCTAAATTATGTTTTTTGATAAGGTATAGCAGAAGATCCAATGGCCCTTCAAAAATTTCTAATATCACTTCCATGGCGTCTGGAGGTATATAGAGATCGTGAGGCAAGTCGATAACGGCTTCTCCACGCACAAAACCATAGCAAGGCCCAGCTACCTTAGCAACCGCGTTCTCGCTCATCATTTCTGCTTCATTGACTACTTCAGTGGTCATTGGTTAAAAGCCCCATTATCTCACGTACTTCTGCAACTGTTTCGCTCGCTATTTCGCGTGCAGCAAGAGATCCTTCTCGTAATATCTCTTTTACCAAGCCTGGATTTTTTTGGTAGGGCTCGGCACGCTCCCTAATCACCGCTTGTTCTTTAATAACTGCCTCTATCACCGGCCGCTTACATTCCAAGCAACCAATACCCGCTGTTCTACACCCCGTTTGTACCCATTCCTGAACTTCTTTTGAAGAATAGGTTTGGTGAAATCGCCACACAGGACATTTTTCTGGTTCACCCGGATCACTTCGCTTAACTCGAGCGGGATCTGTCGGCATTGTTTTAATTTTATGCTCAACAGAAACCGGATCTTCTCGTAAGCCAATCGTATTATGATAAGACTTAGACATTTTCCGCCCATCTAAGCCTGGCATTTTCGAGCTTTCCGTTAACAAGGTTTTTGGCTCAGGAAAAAACGGGCCCTTGGTTCGCGCTTGGTATAAATAATTAAAGTGTCTTGCAATTTCCCGGGTTAATTCTATATGCGAAACTTGATCCTCACCGACCGGAATAAACTCTGGTTTATAAATTAAAATATCCGCACTTTGTAAAACAGGATACCCTAAAAACCCATAAGTCGCTAGGTGTTTTTCTTTTAATTGGGTTTTTAATTCCTTATAAGTGGGTACACGTTCAAGCCAACTTAAGGGGGTAATCATCGCAAGTAAGACCTGCAATTCCGCGTGTTCAGGTACCTGGGATTGTACAAATAGCGTACTTAATTTGGGATCAAGCCCTGCGCCCAACCAATCCAAGGCCATTTCCATCGTATATTGGCGAATTTTTTCAGGATGCTCATATTCTGTGGTTAGGGCATGCCAATCAGCTGCAAAAATAAAGCAATCATGGGTTGACTGTAATTTTACCCAGTTTTTTAGGGCCCCATGATAATTTCCCAGATGGAAGGGCCCCGTAGTTCTAGCGCCCGAAACCACCCGATGACGTACACGGTTATTGTTGCTATTATTCATACTATACAAAGGACCTATGAACCCAAAAATAAGGAATGACTGTGATACTTTACGAATATATTCGGAAACAGGCAAGTTTCCTGGACTCAAACTCAAAGAAACTGGTTTTATATTCAGCCCTTAACCACTAGGATAACATTATGCACACGATTTGGTTGATTATTGAATTCGCATTTTGGTTGATTGTTATTGCTTCCTTTTTACACACACTGTTAACCCATTTTATACTTTGGTACGAATTAAGGTTGAGCGCTTTACTGAAAGGACAATCCGCTGAAATCCCTTGGTTTATTTTAACCAAAAGCTTTTTGATTGAGTTTGTCTGTGTTTTTTTAAACTGTATCGTGTTTCCAATCGGATTTTCCAAACATGCATTCAACCGATCGATCCCTCACTCTTTAGAAACCTCGAACCCCCTCGCAAGCAACCTCCCTGTTTTATTGGTTCATGGCTATCTTCACAATCAAAGCGCTTGGCTTTGGTTTATTCATGCCCTTCAAAAGCAAGCGGGAATAGGCGCTATTTTTTCACTAAACCTTAACCCTCCCTGTGCTTCTATTGTTGAATTTGCAGAGATCCTTAAAAATAAAATTCACGCAATTCAAACAGAAACGGGCGCTGAACAAATCATATTGATCGGCCATTCCATGGGTGGATTGGTGAGCAGCTATTATTGCGAATATCTTGCTCCCCCTGGAGAAATTAATAAAATCATCACACTAGGAACCCCGTTTCAAGGTACACGAACCGGGGTCCTAGGGGTCGGAAAAGAGATTATTGAAATGGCGCCCGAGTCTTCTTTTTTATCCGATCTGAATGAGCGTATACAACAATCTAAAGTTCCCTACTATACAATAGCCAGTAAAATTGATAATATGATTGTACCTTGGGAGGCAGCTTTATTACCCGAAGGGGAAGCCAAGGAACAATTGGTATTGGAAGATTACGGCCATATGAGGTTATTAATATCCAATATTGTCGTCGAACAAGTTTCTACATGGATAAGATCTTAAACGTTTTCGAATTTCACTTAAAATGCAGGTAAACACATAATATGAAATTTTTATTTGATTTGTTCCCTATTGCTCTATTTTTTATTGCCTTTAAACTGGGCGATATTTATCTTGCAACTGCAACCGCTATTGCTGCAAGCCTTGTACAAGTGCTGTGGTCACGCATTAAACACGGGAAATTTGAAAAGATGCCCCTTATCACCCTTGCAACACTTATCGTTCTAGGGGGTGCTACTCTACTCTTTCGTAATGAATTATTTATCAAGTGGAAACCCACCGCCCTTTATTGGGTATTAGCCATCGCTTTTCTCTTAAGCCAATTTATTGGAAAAAAACCCATCATCCAACGTTTGCTGGAGCAAAATATAGAGCTAACGCTTAAGGTTTGGAATCAACTGAATTTGAGTTGGGCAATATTCTTTTCTTGCATGGGATTTGCCAATCTCTATGTCGTTTATAATTTTGATACCAATACCTGGGTTAACTTTAAATTGTTTGGAACCATGGGTATTACCTTGGTATTTATCATTGCCCAAGGGATATATATGTCTAAACAACAAAAGGCAATCACGGATCGTGCCAGCAAAAGCGAGTTATAATTCATGGAACCCAACAAAGACAGACTGACTCTTATTCGAACAGCCCTAGCAACCTTGCACCCCACAGCTCTTAGTGTAAATGACGAAAGTTATTTACATGTAAATCATGCAGGTGCGAAAAGCGGTGGGGGACATTATATTGTGAATATCGTTAGTCCTGAATTTGAAGGAAAAACTGCAGTACAACGACACCAAATGGTTTATGGAGCCTTGGGCGATTTAATGAAATCCGACATTCATGCGGTTAATATTTTTGCTAAAACGCCCAGTGAATAAGAAAACTACGGTCTTTCTTTAGCATTATTAGCTTTTTCTATTTCCTCTAAAAGACTATCCCGATACGTGGCTGTATTCGCAGCAATGGATTTTGCACCTTCTGGATCCTTTTCAAGCGCTTCATCAAAACTCTTCAGTGCATCCTCTAATTGCCCTAATTTCTGCAAAGCAAGACCCTTGTTGGTGTGTATTACTGCATTCTTGGATTCAATTGCTAACGATTGATTGTAACTCTCCACAGCCTTTTTATAATCACCCTCTGCATAAAATTTATTTCCCTCTAACTCGTGGTCATTAGCGGTTTTGACTTTTATAGGCTCTTTAGTTTTCGACGCTTTAGAACTATAACAACAATACATATATAATCTCTTCTTATGGGTTAGATTCTTACCTAAGTCTTTGGGGATATTTTAACATAGTTGTGCGCTTCGAGATCTAAATTCTCAATTAAAAGCTGCATAACGCAGCTCAAACTAAACAGGCAACAGCTCTGCCTTCTCAAACCCTTTCGGTAATTTTTCGCCACGACTACCAACTTCTTTCATAAAAGGTTTTTGATCCTTGGCGCTTAATTCTAGCTTTTTCTTGCCCGAAGTCACTTTTAAAGTTTGATTGCGCTCAAACAAAATGGCGCTTGAAACCATCCCCCCTTTTCCAAGACCCAGCAATTTACTTCCTTTTCCTTTTACCATTTCCGAAACTTCTGATAAAGGAAATATTAAAAGCCGCCCATCTTGACTCGCTACAGCCACTAAAGTCTTGGTCGGATCCTCTAGAACTTTAAGAGCCGGCAATAAGGTTTGCCCTTCTTTAACTTTAACAATTGCTTTCCCATTCCGATTTTTAGCCAGTAATTCCTCGAAAGGCACAATAAAACCGTAACCTGCGTTAGACATCAGTAAATACTTATCTGTGGTTTCACCCATAATAACAGACCCAAAACTTGCTCCCGCTGGCGGGTTTACCTTGCCAGATAAGGGTTCTCCTTGTCCGCGTGCGGAGGGCAAACTTTGTACACTTAAGGTATAAGCCCGACCTGTGGAATCTAAAAACACAACGGATCCATCACTCTTGCCTTGAACCGCCATTTTAAATTCATCGCCTGTTTTATAGCTTAAGGTGGTTGGATCAAGCTCATGACCTTTACCAAAGCGCACCCAACCCTTGCTGGAAAGAACCACGGTAACGGGCTCTGAGGGCGCTTTTTCAATATCGACCATCACTTGTGCTTCAAAGCGTTTTACGATTGGGGAGCGTCGATCATCACCATAAGTTTTGGCATCTTGTTCCAATTCTTTCTTCACCAAAGTCTTTAAGTGTTTATCTGAGCCTAAAGTTTTCTCTAAACCTTGACGCTCCTCACTCAATTCCTTTTGTTCAGAACGGATCTTCACTTCTTCTAGCTTGGCTAGATGTCTTAACTTTAATTCTAAGATAGCTTCTGCTTGGATTTCACTTAAGCCAAATTTTGATATCAGCTTTTTCTTAGGCTCATCACTATGACGAATAATATGGATCACTTCATCAATATTTAAAAAAGCAATTAAATAGCCATCTAAGATATGAAGACGTGCCGAGACCTTATCTAAGCGATGCTGGAGCCTGCGCCTTACGGTTTCAATTCTAAATTCTAGCCACTCAGATAATAATTCTAAAATATTCTTGACCTTAGGCCGGCCATCCAAACCAATCAGATTGATATTCACCCGATAGGTTCGTTCTAAATCGGTGGTGGCAAATAAATGTGCCATCAGTGAATCGACTTCTACTCGATTCGAACGAGGCGTAATCACAAGACGGGTTGGGTTTTCATGATCGGATTCATCGCGTAAGTCTGAAACTAAAGACAGCTTTTTAGCCTGCATTAAGGCTGCGATTTGTTCAATCACTTTGCTGCCAGAGACCAAATGCGGAAGGGCTGTAATAATAATATCACCCTCCTCAACCGTATAAATTGCCCGCATTCTTAAAGTGCCATTTCCCGTTTGATAGAGTTTAAAAATCTCGCTTTTAGGCGTAATAATTTCCGCTTCAGTTGGAAAATCGGGGCCTTTAACAAATTCACAGATCTTTTCAATAGAAGCTTTTGGATTTTCCAGTAAATGAATACAAGCATTCGTCACTTCTCGTAAATTGTGAGGCGGAATATCGGTTGCCATACCAACCGCGATCCCTGTTGTTCCATTTAATAATATATTGGGTAATCGAGCTGGTAAAAGTCTAGGCTCTTCTAAGGTGCCATCAAAATTAGGTACCCAATCTACCGTTCCATGCTCTAATTCACTGAGTAAAATATTGGCGTAAGGAGATAATTTTGCTTCTGTATAACGCATAGCAGCAAAGGATTTTGGATCATCAGGAGATCCCCAATTGCCTTGTCCATCTACAAAAGGATAGCGATAGGAAAAGGACTGCGCCATTAATACCATGGCTTCATAACAAGCAGTTTCCCCATGAGGATGAAACTTACCTAAAACATCCCCAATGGTTCTAGCCGATTTTTTATACTTGGCTTGAGCATTTAAGCCAAGCTCTGACATTGCATAAATAATACGCCGCTGTACGGGTTTTAAACCATCTGAGATATGTGGCAAAGCGCGATCTAAGATCACATACATGGAATAATCTAAATACGCATTTTCTGTAAATGCCTTTAAGGGTTGTCTTTCAACCCCTGGAAATGCGAGAATTTTTTTAGACATCTGCTAAGTTACCCTTATCTTCTAACCATTGCCTTCTATCTGCTGCCCGTTTTTTAGCCAGTAACATATCCATAATACTTACCGTATCATCTTCGGCTTCTATATTTAATTGAACTAAACGCCTGGTATCGGGTGCCATCGTTGTTTCCCTAAGCTGTAGGGGGTTCATTTCGCCCAAACCTTTAAACCGTTGTACCGTAATTTTAGACTTGGATTTTTCGGCGGCAATTCTATCTAAAATGCCCTTTTTTTCCGATTCATCTAATGCGTAATAGACTTCCTTCCCTGCATCTATCCGAAAGAGAGGGGGCATGGCAACAAATAAATGCCCTGCTTCCACCAAAGGTCTAAAATGTTTTACAAACAATGCACATAATAAAGTTGCAATATGTTGTCCATCGGAATCGGCATCGGCTAAAATACAGATCTTGCCGTATCTTAACTTTTCAAGACTTGGAACACCCGGATCCACACCAATGGCAACGGCGATATCATGCACTTCTTGAGAAGCCAATACTTCTGAAGATCCCACTTCCCAGGTGTTTAAGATCTTACCCCGAAGAGGCATAACCGCTTGGAATTGTCTATCTCTTGCTTGTTTTGCAGATCCCCCTGCGGAATCCCCTTCTACTAAAAATAATTCACAACGATTCAAATCTTGGAGAGTGCAATCGGCTAATTTCCCAGGAAGGGCAGGACCCTGAGTAATTTTTTTACGAATAATAATTTTGCCTGCTCGTAATCTTTTCTCCGCGTTTTCAATAATAAATTGTGCGAGCTGGCTTGCCACTTGAACATGTTCATTTAACCAGAGACTAAAAGAATCTTTGACAACCCCCGCAACAAAGGCTGCACACTGACGCGAAGCAAGGCGTTCCTTGGTTTGTCCTGAAAATTGAGGATCGAGCATTTTAACGGAAAGCACAAAATGGATCTTATCCCAAACATCTTCTGGCGCAAGCTTAACACCTCGTGGTAATAAATTTCGGAATTCACAAAATTCTCGCATGGCTTCCAATAAACCCGTGCGAAGTCCATTCACATGCGTTCCACCCTGGGCAGTGGGTACAAGATTTACATAACTTTCTTGAATAGGTTCATGACCCTCGGGTGTCCAAACCACCGCAAAATTAGCAATTTCTTCACTGCCTTCAAATGCTCCTTCAAAGGGATCCTCTGGCAGCATTTGGGCGGCCCCCATTTGTTCTAATAGATAGCTTTTAAGCCCTCCTTCATAGAACCATTCATAGTCTTCCTTAGCTTGTTTATCTTCAAACAGAACTCTAAGTCCCGGGCATAAAACGGCTTTAGCTTGTAATAAATGTATTAAAGGTTTACTAGAGATTTTGGGAGAATCGAAATATTTTGCTTCTGGCCAAAACTTAACCGTGGTTCCCGATTCACTTTTATCGCATTTATCGATATTTTTAAGCTTTGAAACGCGCTCTCCGTGTTCAAAGGCCATATGATACACTTGGCCTTCGCGCCTTACCCAAACCTCAAGTCGTTTTGAAAGCGCATTCACAACCGACACCCCAACCCCATGTAGCCCGCCAGAGAAACGATAATCTTTCTGAGAAAATTTTGCACCCGCATGTAAGCGAGTTAAGATCAATTCAATACCAGGAACTTTATGCTCGGGATGAATATCGACAGGCATCCCACGACCATTATCAGAAACTTCCAAAGCCCCATCGGTGTGCAAGATAACCTTAAGCAGGTTTGCATGCCCGCTGATAGCCTCATCGACACTATTATCGATCACTTCTTGAGCAAGATGATTGGGTCGAGCAGTATCGGTATACATACCCGGGCGTTTTCGCACCGGATCTAAACCGCTTAAGACCTCGATAGATTCAGATGTATAACTTTTCTTTGCCATATTAATCCTTGTTAATCCCTAGTTTATAATAAACTTAGGGCTTTTTCCTCTGCTTCGTGGATCGCAATTTCAAGTTTACGATTACAGGCCTCTAAATCTGCCCCCTTTTCTATATGGATAGGCTTCCCCAAATAAAGAGCAGCCTTAGTAAAAGGCTTTGGTACTTCAAATTTATCCCAAGCTTTTTCAAAAATCCATTTGCGTTTAAACGCACTCCCTACGGGTATAATCGCTATCTGAGCCCTTTCTGCCATATGGGTCATTCCCGGTTTTACAGTATATAGAGGACCTATCGGTCCATCTACTCCAAAACCTAAGGAATAGTCTTGTTTTAATTTTTTCATCATATTGGCAAGGGAACTGATATTTCGATCTCTAGAAGAACCCCGAATAATTTCATAACCAAATTTTTCTAACACACTGCTTAAGAGATCTCCATCTCGCGAGGGGCTAACTAATACTGCACCCTTTGTAAAATGCAGTTTTCGCAATAGCACAACGGGTAATAATTGTTTACCATGCCAAAAAGCAAAAAGATAGGGTTTGGTTTTTACATAATCGGGATGATAATCAATTCTGATCCTTAATGTTTTCCTTAATAAGGAGATCACAAAATAAACCAAAAGACCTAAGATTTTAGATTTTAATTTATGTCTTGTTTTCATTGCTGATTTCTAGATATGTTTTTAGTGGATGCCCGAGATTGATCTGGAGGCTTTCCCTCTAATACTGTAGTGTCTGAATTTGTTCCTACAGGAGATGTTGTGCTGAACTGAAGCACTTTTGCCTGAGTATCCGTTTGTCTTTCATTACCTGAATCGTTATTGGTGTTTTGCCCTGTTCCTTCTATTCCTTGTATATCCTTTTTCTTTTTCGCTTCAATCTCATGTTGATACTTCTTTGCTTCGTCAATTCTCGCTATGAATGCATTCAGATCTTTCAATATGGGTGCCAATCCTCTTTTTTGCGTTATCTTATTATTGATTTCGTCTCTAATTAGAATTACCCGAGATCGAGCCAAGTCGTAAATAAGGGTAGGATTTTGAATAGTCATCATTTGTTCAAGATAGTCGGGGAAGTCACTTAACTGTTCTTTAAAAATTTTATCAAGCACTTCGCACTGTCCAACACTATATTTCCTCTTTAAACTATCTTTTTTTAGAGTGAAAGCCTTATGATAATCCATTCGAGTAATAAAATAATGTTTTATAATAAAATTCAAAACTTGATCACAAATAGACTTTGTGGATTTGTCACCTTCCTCAAACTCCGACTCAAAATCTTTAAACGATTTATCATCAATACATAACAAGTCTTCTTCAAGTGTACGTGCACAAACTTCCAATAAAGAATCATATATACCTGGATCCGTATTGTCTTGCCCCTCTCTGGTCAATTTCATTTTGTTTTGCTCTTTTTTAATAACACTTAAAAAAACAGTTTGATCGCCTTTTTTAAAGACGGGTTGATCACCTTGTTCTTTTTTCCATTTTTCCAACTCGGTTTTAAGTGTCTCAATCAAGTCATGCGCAGAGATTGATTTGAGTTCCCTAAGCTCAACATTTTGGTGTGGGATATTAACACCCGTATTTTTTTGAAGGAGAGTTGCAGCGGATGAATATGTTTGACTCATCATCGAAAAACTCCATTGTAAAGCACTCACTGCTGTTGCCATCGTTGAGGTTGCAATAGTTGTTGCAGAAGTTGTTTGCTCATTTTGAGTAGATTCCTGCTCATTATTTATTTTTTGTAAATCAATGTATTCTTTTTGAATTAAAGTAGTGAATTCCGTAATTAACCATTCCATTAATTTCATTTATTTTTCCTATCCCAAATTTTAATGGTAAAACCCTCTCTCGCTTCCTCGAAAGTCAAGATCCATTCCTCCCAATGAACATTTGGGAAAAAAGTATCTCCCGGATAGTCTTGATGAATAATATTTAAATATAAACGAGATGCTAAGGGTAAAAATTCTTGGAAAATAACAGCACCCCCAATAACCATAATTTCATTTACATCGCCTGCAGCCTTAATTGCTTCTTTCGATGAATGCACGACAATACAACCTTCAAGTGTTAGATTTTCTCTGGTTAAGATAATATTTTGACGTTTAGGTAAGGGTTTGCTGCCAATCGATTCAAAGGTCTTTCGCCCCATAATAACGGGTTTTCCTGATGTCATTTCTCTAAAGTATTTTAATTCTTCTGGAATATTCCAAGGTAGGGTATTGTTGTTACCAATAACACCTTGTTTAGTCATTGCTGCAATTAAGGATATTGGCATGTTTTATACCGCAATCGGTGCAGAGATTTTAGGATGGCTTTGATAATCCACCAAAGTAAAATCTTCAAAGCGATAATCAAAAATGGATTTCACATCTGGGTTTAGTAGCATTGTTGGCCAGGGATAGGGTGTGCGGCTTAACTGCTCTTTTGCTTGCTCTAAGTGATTTAAATAGAGATGTGCATCCCCCAAAGTATGTACAAACTCACCTAGCTCTAAATCCAAGTGCTTTGCAATCATCATTGTTAATAGCGCATAAGAAGCAATATTGAAAGGAACCCCTAAAAATATATCTGCACTTCTTTGATAGAGTTGGCAAGACAATCGATTGTTGGCAACATAAAACTGAAACAAACAATGACAAGGGGGAAGCGCCATATTAGGTATTTCTCCCACATTCCAACTACAGACTAATAAACGCCTGGAATCTGGATCGGTTTTTATCCTTTGGAGCAACTCCGACATTTGATCAATCGTTTTACCTTCTGCGTTCGGCCAAGAGCGCCATTGCTTACCATACACAGGGCCTAAATTTCCATTTTCATCAGCCCATTCATCCCAAATACTAACGCCCGCTTCATTAAGAGAACGAATATTGGTATCCCCACGTAAAAACCATAGAAGCTCGTGTATAATTGAACGTAAGTGAACTTTTTTAGTAGTCACCAAAGGAAAACCCTTATTTAAATCAAACCGCATTTGGTAACCAAAGATACTGAGAGTTCCGGTTCCTGTTCTATCTCTTTTTTCAACGCCTTGGTTTAAGACATGCCGCATTAAGTTTAAATATTCTTGCATCTGATTATCCTTTATTTGCTTGATGTCGTTTTGCGATTAAGAAAATAATTAATCCAATGATTATCATCGGTAACGAAAGTATTTGTCCTTTGGTAACCCAGTGAAAAACGATAAAGCCTTGATCCGGATCGGGCTCACGAAAAAATTCCACCACAAATCGAAAAATGCCATACCAAATTAAAAAGAGGCCCGATACCGAGCCGGTTGCAGTTCTCTTTCTAGAATACCACTGTAGAATCACCAATAAGGCCACACCTTCTAATATAAATTCATAGAGTTGTGATGGATGACGTGGAAGAATTCCGGCATGCGAAAATACCATACCCCAGGGCTTATCGGTTACTCTACCCCATAACTCAGCATTGATAAAATTTCCTAAGCGCCCAGTGGCTAGTCCAAATGGCACTGCGGGTGCAATAAAATCTGTGACTTCCCAAAAGCGGCGATGGTGGGTTCGACAAAAAAATAAAATAGCCAGCAAAACACCTAATAGGCCACCATGAAAAGAACGGCCAGGTTCCCAAAAGGTGAGTACACGCAGCGGTTCTTGAAGCAAGGCATGAGGCTCATAAAATAATAAATAGCCTAGGGTCCCACCAAAAATCACGCCTAAGGCTGAATAAAAACACAAATCCGTAATATCGTCGGTTTTCCAAGGCGTTGCTGGCTGTAAGCGCCGGCGCCAGCATAACCAATATGCCCCTAGAAACCCTAGCAAGTACATAATCCCATACCAGTAGAATGCTAAAGGGCCAATTTTTAAGGCTATGGGATTAATATCAGGGTAATTTAACATGCTTAGAGTTTTACCTAGGTGAAGATCTTGAATTGCAGTATATCTCAAGGCAAGAAGGGGTCAAGACCTGTGCTTGTCTAATTCTTAGTTGTCTAACAAATTATCTAGTGCTTCCTTACCATAACCATGAACTCTATTCTTAAATAGATAAGGGGCAAGTTCAGTTAGGGAACGTCTGTAAACTTCTCTTTTAAATAATACGACTTGTCTTAAAGGATACCAATAGCTCACCCATTCCCAACTATCAAATTCAGGTTTATGGCCTTTATCCAAATGAATATAACTATCTTCTACTTCTAAACGTAATAAAAACCAAAGTTGCTTTTGCCCAATACACAAGGGCTCTGTTTTTCGAACCAAACGGGAAGGAATTCGATATCTTAACCAACGGCGAGTACGTCCTAAAATGGTGACATCCTCTTCTCGTAAACCGATCTCTTCTTCTAATTCTCTAAAAAGGGTTTCCTCAGGGCTTTCATCCTTATCCATCCCGCCTTGTGGGAATTGCCAAGCTTCTCGCCCAATCCGTTTTGCCCAGAACACTTGTCCAGCATGGTTAGCAAGAATGATCCCAACATTTTGTCGAAAACCATTTGCATCAATCATATTTCACCTAGTATTCCAAGTAAAAAATTAAAATTTATTCATCAGAAATTGGACTTAAAGCTAATTGACCACCGTGGATAGTGGTTTCTGGATGATAAACTTTCATAAAATCCACAACTTCATTTTCCCTTTCATTAGGAATATCCACTAACATCATGATGCCACCGGCTTCTACCGCTCTTTCAAATTTCTCTATCATTGGATTTGGAACTGAAATACCAATTAAAGAGCTAGACCAGGCGCCAAAAAGAAGACCAAAGATAGTGGCTGCAACAATTGTTCCTCCACCCAACATAAATTCTTCCGGTGGAAATTTTACGATCAGTGTTCCTGCAATTAATCCAAGAAAACCACCTAAAATTGCACCTCTCACTAATGCGCGTAAGAGATCTGTGGTTTGAAATACATTCGCTTCTAATAATTGTGTCATTTGGAGTTTTTCTTGATCTTTAACTAGCACGTGCATACCTTCATCCACAACCCCCATGTCCTTCATGGCTTTGACGATCTGAGTTGCGTTATCAACATCTGGGACAAGGAAATACAAGCGTTTGACGGCCATCTATCCTCCTTTAGTACAATCTATCTTGTACTATTTATATTATTAAGTATAGCAGTCGTCACTTGAATTAAACTGGTTATAATTACAGCTAAACTTATTTTACTTTTACCTTTCTTGTCTATTAGTACAGATTTTTAAGTGCATGATCTATACTCACCCCATTACAGAAAAAATAATGCCGCAAATAATTAAGAAAGCACCCATTAAATATTTCCAAGTAAAGGCTTCACCAAAAACTAACCATCCCATGGAAGGAACCAATACAAAGGCAAGGGACATAAATAAATAAGCCCGACTTAAAGGAACTTCCTGTAAACACCAAACCCAGCCAATCGTAACAACACCATATAAAGCAAGCGCTACTATAAACCAGGGATCGAATGCTAATGAAAGTAATGAATTAGAGGTTTTCATTGCATTGGCACTTACTTTAAATAGAACATGTCCAGTGGAAATACCAAAAACACACAAAACTAAAATACAATATTTTAAGGTCAAACTACTCATACTATTTCTTTCCTCTCATTAATTTTTAAACCTAGTGCCACTTGGCATACCATGCTTGAAACATCAATACACCCCATAAAGAATATTGCCAGTTTCTCTGATTTGATAAATGTTCTGACCAACGTTGTCGAATTATTTCTGGATTTAATAACCCATCGTTTTTCAAACGATTATAAGACAATAAGTCTTCAGCCCATTCACGTAAAGGCCCGCGCAACCATTGATCGATCGGAACTCCAAATCCCATTTTGGGGCGATCGATCAATTCGCGGGGAACATATCTATCCAACACCTTTCTCAACAACCATTTTCCTTGATTGTCACGAATTTTCATCTGTGAAGGTAAACTCCAGGCAAATTCTATCACTCGATGATCCAATAAAGGCACTCGTGCTTCTAATGAGACAGCCATACTTGCACGATCGACCTTGGTTAAAATATCATCTGGCAAATACGTGAGGGTGTCTAAGTATTGCATCTCTTCTATAAAATCCTTGAAAGCAATATCGCACCCTACCCAAGGATAAGTTTTACCTTCCATCCCTCCTAAAACAACCTGCTCCGGCTTATCCCAGTGAGACACTAAAGAACGATAAAAATCTTGATTACTGGGTAGCATCATTAGATCCGCTAATTTATAAGCTTTATCTCCCATTAATCTTGGACGAAATCTTGCAGGTAAAAGACCGCTCATTTGATCCCAACGTTGTGGTTGAAGTGCGCGAATACTACTGGCCCCTATTTTTCTTAACCAATATGGCATAAGTTTTATTCTTTGCCAAAGAGAATTTCCAAGCAAATAGCGATTATAGCCTGCAAATAATTCGTCTCCCCCATCTCCCGATAAACTCACAACCACATGCTCTCTTGCCATTCTAGACACTAAAAAAGTTGGAATTTGAGAAACATCCGCAAAAGGCTCATCAAACCAATTTGGAATATCCGGAATAATGGATTGGGCATCCTTTGCTTGCAAATATAATTCATGGTGTTCGGTCTTTAAATGTTTTGCAACCAAGGCTGCATGTTTGGCTTCATCATATCCCTCTTCCGAGAAACCGATAGAAAAAGACTTAATCGGGCTATCGCTTTGGGCTTGCATTAAGGCAACCACCGTTGAGCTATCGATCCCACCCGATAAAAAAGCACCCAAAGGCACATCGGCTACCATTCTTCGCTTAACGGCATCCCGCAATAAATCATCCAATTCTTGTATTAATTCATTTTCCGATTTGCTCGTTTTATTAATGCTGCGTTTAGCCACATCAAGTAGATCCCAGAAACGCGTTTCATCGGTTTTCCCACTGGCATCTATTGATAAAACAGTACCGGGTGTCAGTTTTTGAATTCCCTTAAAAATAGAAAGCGGGGTTGGAACATAGTTAAAACGAAAATAAGCCGTTAAAGCATCCTTATCGATTTCAGGCTTCCAAGCAGGGTGTTTTCTAAAACTTTTTGGTTGAGAGCCAAAAAATAAGATCCCTTGGTTCATCCCCCAATAAAGTGGTTTTATTCCCACCCTATCTCGGACCAAAAATAGGATCTTCTTTTCTCTATCCCAAAAAACAAAAGCAAACATACCGATTAAACGTTGGCAAGCAGCAGCAACTCCCCAATATTCACAAGCTTCTAAAATAACTTCTGTATCTGAATGTCCCCGGAATTGACAGCCCTTTGAAATTAATTCCGCTCTTAATTCTGGAGCGTTAAAGATCTCGCCATTATAAGCGATGAGAGACCTCCCAGATCGAGAAATCATTGGCTGATGGCCAGCAATCGATAAATCAATAATAGCAAGACGTCTATGCCCAATACTTAAACCAACATTTTCATCAGCCCAGCCCCCATAAGAATCGGGACCCCGCTTTTCAATTTCCAAAGCCATTGCTTCAGCCAAACCTAAAAGCGTTTCTTTAGAGTCTGTATGTTTAAAATTCCAAAAACCGGTTAAGCCACACATTTATGCATTCTCATAGAGTGTTTCGTAAGCTTTAACGCAAGCTCCCCATGAAAAGTGTTGTTCAACACGTTGTTTTGCTTTTCTTCCAAATTTAGATCTAATCTCGGGATTTTCCACTAAACCAATAATGGCTGCAGCCAAAGCTTTTGGATTTCGGGGTTCAACCACATATCCTGTTTCTTTATCAAGGATAGCCTCGGCATTGCCCCCTACATTGGTCACCACCATTGGCAAACCAGCCGCCATACCTTCGAGTACTGCATTAGAAAAACCTTCTTCATGCGAACACAAGACACCAATATCCGCACTCAGTAAAAGATCTGGAATATCATTTCTTGATCCTAACAAAAGAACATTTTCGGTTAAGCCTAACTCTTTTGTTAGAGAAATTAATTCAACTTGAAAGCCATCGTTCCTATCTTGCCCAACACATAATAAGCGCCAACCAGTGGGAAGACTGTGTTTCACTTGATAAAGTGCATTGAATAGATCTCTGTGTCCTTTATAGGGAATAAGATTAGCAACCATAATGATGACTAAAGCGTCCTTTTCTATTTTCAATTTTTTTCGAGTATCAACGCGAGATTGCGCAGAATGGAACTGTTCTGTATCGACCCCATTATAAATTAAACGCAAATGTGCTAGTGGGATTTTTTCTTCTTCGAGTTGTTTAAGAACCGCCAAACTATTTCCAGAAATAGCAGTGGTCTTGGAATGTAGCTTGGATTCGATCCAGCCTAAGAGTGGCCTTCTTTGTTGATAATGATTTAAAGACCGACGACTCATGATTTTAGAACCAGGAAATCGGGCAAGCATTGCAGAAAACATTCCTAAAATATAGGCTTCAGGGAGGAAGAAATGAATGATGGCATTTTTTTCTACCTTTAATCTGCTTGATAAACTACAGACACAGACAACACTTTGTAATAAACGGCCCATTAAGCTTGGAAGACGACCCTTGATTTGAGTATGCCAGTCCTTTAGCACGCAATTTACCAATATCCCCTCTTTTTCTAGAGCATCGGCTAAAATACCCCTATCTGCCAAGGTGAGTACCTGCACGGACCAACCCTTTGCCGCTAATCGAGGCAAAAGGCTAGCCAAGTGTCGCTCGGTACCCCCGAGATTTAAACTACCAATAACAAAAATAAGGTTTTTTTTCACAGTATTATATGTAATCTTCACGAAAATAATAAAAGTTAAGGCAAAAGCCTTGCTAAAATTGTATCATCTTTAAGATGCTTATTTAAGCTAAGAATAGAGTGTAATGATAGAAATATTGTAAGCTAATTAACTTATTTTTAATATTGTTATTGGAAATCTAATAAGGGTACCAGCGGAGGGAATAATGATTCAAAACAAAGCTGAAGATAAAATATTATCTCACAACTTAACAAGAAATGAAAAGTACCTATCTTTATTAAACAATATGGATCACAAGGATGTCACTGTTGGTGAAATCGCAGAGTTAGGTCATCAATTCATGCGAAAAGAAAAACTTCACCACCATTTTTTTGGAGGGCACTCCCTGTTTAAAAACGCATTGCATCTTGCACTCTTTTCTTTAAAGTTGCCCTTTGAATACGACAATGAAACCCTTTTAAAAAAACCAATCAATAAAAATGAATCCCTTGAAATTATAAAGTTATTTGAACGCCGGATTTCGGAAAGAGTGCCTGTTGAATATTTAACGGAAGAAGCGCTTTATCTTGGCAAACCATTTTACGTTAATAAGCATGTATTAGTGCCCCGTTCTTTAATGAATACCCGGTTTAGAGATTTTTTAAATGGCATTCATTGGGAAAATAATCGTGTATTAGATCTTTGTACCGGTTCAGGGTGTATTGGAATAACCTTGGCTCTAATGAATCCTAAAATCAAAGTTGATTTGGCTGATATTTCGCTTGAGGCCTTGGAAGTGTCCAAAAAAAATATACAGCGTTATTTTTTACACGATAGAGTGAATTGTATTCAAAGTGACTTATTTGAAAATATTAAAGAAAAGTATGATTTAATTATTACCAATCCCCCTTACGTTACCGAAAAGGAATATAGGGCATGCCCCGATGAATTTAAAAACGAGCCAAAAATAGCATTAACTGCCGGTGAACAAGGTTTAGATATTATTAATAAAATAATAGAACGTGCTCGAAATCATCTCAATCCAAATGGAACTCTGATTGCAGAAGTTGGATATACAGTTGCGAAACGCTTGAAGAAAAAATATCGAAAAGTGCCATTCCAATGGCTTAATTATAGAAAGTCCCTTCAAAGGGAATCGGTATTAGATACCCTTATTCGATGGTCAGGCTATTTGGATAGTGTATTTCTATGTAAAGCAGAGGGTCTGCCAAAGTTTAAGGTTTAAAAAAATCTTTCTACAATAAATCAAAATAAGGCAAAAATTAGAGGCGCTGCTGCAGGGCTTTGAGCTAATATGATCAATCCACCCAAAATTAAAAGGAAAAATAAAATATATAACACCCGAGCATCCTTGCTTGTTTTTATGGAATCAAATACCCCTTTTAACAAAGACATTTTATTCCCCCAAGTTTAAAATTGGTTTTTCAAAATACTAGATCTGCGTTTCAATCAAAAGACTATTATCTTTAATCCTTGAAACTTCTTTTATGGAGTTCTGTGTATTCGGTGTTTTTCTTCCAACAGAGATATAGTGAACACCCATTGCGAGCATATCTTCTGGATCATAGAGATTTCTAAAATCAACAACCGTTGATATCCCAAATGAAGGAAAATCTAAATTTTTAAATTCTTCCCATTCAGTCACAATAACAACAATTTCTGACCCTTGTAAAGCCTCTATAACGTTGCTTGCCCATTTTACATTAAAAAGAACAGCCTTTGCGTTTGGCATTGCTTTTGGATCATAAACACAAAGTTCTGCACCATTTTCTTGAAGACCTTTAACAATAGTGAGTGCAGAACTGTCTCTAATATCATCGGTGTTTGACTTAAAAGCCAATCCTAAAACAGTAATTTTTCTCTGTAGAACTGTTTTTCCGCAAGCTTGTATAACCTTATCAACCATTTGTTCTTTCCGTTTATCATTTGAGGCGACTACAGCTTCGACAATATCAAGCGGTACACCCGCATCTCGTGCAGCAGAAACTAACCCCAATGTATCTTTCGGAAAACAAGAACCCCCAAACCCTGGTCCGGGAAGTAAATAATTTGCACCTATCCGTTTATCTAAACCCATACCTTCTGCTACTTTTTCTATATCAGCCCCTGTTTTTTCACAAAAATTTGCTATTTCATTCACAAAAGCAATTTTAGTTGCCAAAAAACAATTGGCTGCATACTTAATTAACTCTGAACTTTCCAGATCTGTATGAAGAATGGGAACATTGCGGTCAGAAAAAATTTGATAAATACCATCCATAATACTTTTCGCTGCCGGAGTTTCTGTACCTATCACAATACGATCAGGAGACATAAAGTCGGCTACTGCTGAACCTTCCCGCAAAAATTCTGGGTTGGATACCATATCGAAACGAGCGTTAGGATTTATTTTCTTTATTATAGATTTAAGGTGCCGCCCTGTTCCAACAGAAACTGTCGATTTCATAACAATTAACTTATATTCATTTAACAACCCGGCAATTTCTTTTGCAGCATTTTCAACGTATGTTAAATCTACACGACCATCTTCAAGCCGTGTTGGTGTATTAACCGCTATAAAAATAACATTGCAGCTTGCCACTGCTGCTTGAAGATCCGTTGTAAATTTTAATCGTTTATGAATAACAAAATTACTATGAACTAAATCCTTTAACCCTGCCTCATAAATTGGAATTTCAACTGACTTAAGTTTATTTATCTTTTCTTCATCTTTGTCTACACAGATGACGTCATATCCCAATTCCGAAAAACAAGCACCCGAGACTAAACCAACATATCCGGTACCAACTACAGTAATCTTAATCTCATGAAACATTTTAAAAAAATCTCCATCAAACGACGGTAATTAAAAGAGGTTTAAGGGTAAAAGGTATGATATTCAATGTCAAGGTAACAAGATTAAGTTAACTGATAAACTTTTTTGCATGGCTAGGCAAATCGACCTATTTATGGTAAATTAATGTAAGGTTTTTATTAAAAATTTAAGATAGTGTGTTATGTTTAACATTGAGTTTCTTCATCAAATACGAGATTTTGAATTACAACGTATTATTCAGTATCTTCCCCCTAATGCAAAGATCCTGGAGATTGGGGGTGGTACAGGGTTACAAGCCAAAATATTAGCCGACCATGGCTTTTCAGTTGAGTCAATTGATATCGCCAGCTCTTTATATAGAGATCAGCACGTTTATCCTGTCTTAGAATATGATGGAGAACACTTTCCTTTTCCAGACAAAAGTTTTGATGTTGTATTTTCTTCCAATGTTTTAGAACACATTAAAAATCTTGATCAAATCCACAAAGAAACCCTTCGGGTTTTGAGGCCAGAAGGTTATTGTTTACATATATTACCTTCCGGGGCCTGGCGTTTCTGGACTAATATTGCACACTATGTTGAAATGCTGCAAAAAGTTTTCCAAACTTTATTTGGAAACCTCTCGAATTTCACAAATCCAAGAACTGTTTTGAATTCTTTTAAGCAAATGGCTAAGATAATAATTGGATATCGTTTTGTTCCCCGCCATGGAGAGGTCGGGAATGCATTAACCGAAATATATACTTTTAGTAAGGCGTCTTGGCTTAAACACTTTACTAACAATAATATTCACATAAAACTCGTCGAGCCTATGGGATTATTTTATACGGGTCACATGGTATTTGGAAAAAGAATATCGATCTCTTTCAGGAAGCAATTAGCAAGGTTTTTAGGCAGTGCCTGTATTATTTATAAGCTAGACTTCGGAAATTGATTTTTTTCCGATATATAAGATAGTATTTTCATGTCCTATAGAAAAATCGTAATTACTATTTCCATAATTTTGACTGTATTTAGGTAATTCCTTCAATTTTTCTTTTAATGCCGCCACTCTTTTTCTAAAGTTTTCTCCATTCTGCTCGCATTCCTTTAACAAATCGGGAGAGGAGTTTATTTTTTGTGCATTTGAATTGCAGACAGCCATGGTTGGGATGAACATCTCAACCATTTCCTCCAGTAAAGCTAGGGTCTCAAATTCAATATTTTTTATAAAAATCTTTTTAACGCCATATGGTTTTTCCAACCAGCTTGTTAGCCATACTTTCAACCACACAAAAATCTTTACTATCCCAAAAACTTTTAAGTCGTCTAGACTTTCTAAGTCCTTTAATAGCTCTTGCATCTGAAGTTCAACCTTATTAAGACGATTTTTTATTTTTTTGTACTCTTCTATCATATTTACATCTGCTGAAAAATCGACTAGTCCTAAACGAACACGCTCCATACCATAGGGAATGAATGCATTTTCAACATCTTCGGGAACAAAGCTTTTTACATGCTGCCAACGGTGAAAGAACGTATTTGAGAGCACACAATAAGCATGATTTAATTCAAGATCCTCATTATGAGGGGTTGTTACTATTAAGTAACCGCCGGGTTTTACGAAATTACAAATGGCTTGTAATGCCTTATCAAAATCATCTTCTAAAATATGCTCGATGACTTCTGTTAAAATAACAACATCGAACTTTTCCTTTGAACCAATTTCAGAAAATCCAAGGAAATTTTTATTGCCTATTAGTTTTTCTTTTATATTTTCTTTTCTACCCTCTGATAATTCAAAGCCTGCAACCTGAAATCCCTTATTACAAAGTAATTCTATTAAATGACCGCTACCAGCACCAAAATCGAGAATCGTTGCGTTACTCGGAAGAAATGGGACAATAAAGTCTACAAAGGCTGCGCCACCCATTTTTCCAAAGCTAAGCTCATCCAGTCTGCTTTTGGCTACGCCTGCCCAAAATGAACTAACTAACTCGGGCTTCCATACTAGTTCTCTAATAAGCGAATTATTATTCAATATAAGACTCCCACTATCACTTTCATAGGTATATTCACACAACATTTCTTTAAGAAAATAAATTTTACCATGTTAAGCAAGTTACTAGCAATCCGAGGCTTGGTTTCTATAAATGGTATAGGCGTATAATCATTTAAAACTAGTTATCTAGCTATAGCATTTGCGCGCTATAATTCTTTAATAGGATTGAATTTAAATCTGGTTGTTTTACTTAGTCTTTTGCTTGAACTACAAAAACCTTTGAAGCAAAGAAATTTTCTTTGTGGGATGAAACCATGGGTTTGGCCTGCAGTTCTGTATATTCTTGCTTGCTTTCAAAAATAGATCGTGGTCCTACAACATATATCATTGCTTGGGAGGCGAGATCATAAACTGCACCTATTGTGATAGGCTGCTTAAATTTTTTGGGGTCCAATAACTCAAGAAATATAGGTAAAGTATCAGACCAATATGGGTTGAGTTTTATAAACGAATCTTGATCAATCATGCGTGTCAGCGCTGGAATGCCAAGAGATTTTTCTGAATCATTGGAGATAGTGAGATATGGAGTCTTTGAAATATTTCGTATCTTTATCATGGTTGATGTGGGGGAAAGCTGTGGTTCTTGTAAACGATGTTTATCTTGTTGAATAATTAATGGACCGAAAATACTAAACACTATTAAAATTCCACTAATTGTGACAGCTAAAGATCCTTCCCAATGATGAGGGGTTTTGTTTTCTAGGGTAGGACTGAGAGGTTTATTAATCAGGCTAATAATAATACCAAAAGCAGCTGCAAAGAATGGCACTGAGACTGCAAAGGATCTAAGTCCACCATCATTCCATATAAAGCAAGCAGAAAGTAAACTGCCAATTAGTCCTATCAAAATCAATTCAAAAATATTTTTGTTGGTTTTATAGTGTTTCTTTATTTTACAGATTCCAAATATAAATAAAATTAAAAATAATTTTCTTAAAATAGCTATAGCATTAGAATCAGAAGGGTCAATTTTACTAAAAGAAAAAAGATAGGTTACAGCTTCACTGCCATTTTTGAGTAAAGCTTCTATAAAAATAAAAGGGGTTTTAATGATCAGTTCGAGTGACTTTGTAAATAGGATGGGGGCAAACCCTTCTTTTAGAGAATCAAATTCTTTTGCATATACCTCGAGGGCATGGGTCCATCCTTTCCCGCCACTTGCTAAACCAAAGAGTGTATGTGCAAAATTAGCATGCGGCATCACGTTAGGCTTACCATAAAGTGCTGTCAGCAATACATTGAATCCAAGCGCTAGTGCTAAAGCCAAGATACTGAGTCCTAGCGCGCGCCAATGATATTTTTGGGAAGGCGAAGAAAAGGCACGCCCCATCCAAACAACTAATAAAGGTAAAACGAAAAATGCGCCTGCACGTGCATTTAGTGCAACCGTTAACATAAATATTCCGGCGACTGCCAAAAATAATTTCTTTTCTAGAATGCCATTCCATAATAAAATAAAAGCAAAACAACCCAGGGTAAGTCCTAAGCTTTCACTTAAGGTAATTGGAATATAATTCATTCCAAAAGCGAATATTGGGACAATTGTGAGAATAGCAGCAAACCTGCCAAAATATTTGCTAATGAGAGAAGCTAATACCGAAACACTAAGGCCACACAGTAACGCTTGTATTATTAAGGCAAATTCAAAATTCCCCTTAGTAGCCCATAAACGTAATGCAAAGAGAATAGCGTTCAAGGGACGTCTAGTCCCAAAATAATCCAATTGTCCTGTTTCGAGCAGGCGGTTTGCTTCCTCATAATAAAATCCAGCATCTACCCAAGGTATCAATCCTCCCATGGCACCATATAGGACGTCATTTGTTGGTTTAATAGGAAATAACATCCATGCGTTGATGAGAGGTAATAAGAACAAACCGCAACCAAACAGCAGAATCATTGTTAAGTGAATATGTTGAATGTGGATAGGTCCCACATGGATTCCTTGTTTTGTGTCAGTTTTGGACAATTTGTATATGACAGGTGCAAACAAATATTGCTGTAATTTTTTCCATTTCAGAATAATATGAGCGCTTTGGTTATTGATATATAGAAGAAGAAATAAGCCAAAAGCTACCATGATAAAAATTTTTCCAAGTTTAGCAATCAGTGGATGGACTACATAAAAAAGTTTTACTGATATTTGGCGTCCATTTGTTCTTGGATCGGTTCCGTCATAGGTAGAGAAATACAAATGTTTGTGAAAGTGTGAGTAACGACCGAAGCCTTTTGTGCTGATATCAGAATGTAGAGAATGTGGTTTATTTAACTGCGTCGCGCCGTCAAGGAGCAAGGTAGGAGATTCGGATGAGTTATTTGTATCTCCTGTGAAGATCGAAGAAATAGGTAAAACTATCACATAATTGTAACTGGCAACTGAAGTAATATTTTCGATGGGTATTGTGAATGTCTTTGATAATTTCAAAGTTTTAAGACCATAGTCCAGACTAATGATGATGAAACCCAAGATCAAACAAGTGGGTAAAATGAATTTTATTAAAAATTGATAAATATTATTAATAATCGCTTTTATTATAGGTTCAGAAAATAACCCTGATTGAATAGTAGGGATAATTCTATGATTTTGAATAAATGAAAACAAAAAAATTCCTCTTATCTATTAAAATCTTTATAAATACTTATATCATTTTTACTTTTCGAAAACAAGAGTAATAAAATGAGGTTTTGAAAACGTATTAATTGCATGGTCGAGAAGTATGGATATCCCGTAAAACAGAGTACAGAATGGGGATGGCCAGATTGTCACAAAAGATTGAGGACATAAAATTTTGAAAAGTTTAGCAAACAGGGGTTTGCCAGATAGCTAACAATGGATAAGACTGTCGACGCCCAATAATAAATGAGAGATAATGCAACTTAGATCGTTTAAATAATATTGATACTGTGTACATTTTAACGAGAATATACATCATTTTTTGTGGAGGAATAAAATGGGGGTGTTGCGATTACTATTAGCGTTTTGCGTGGTCATCAGTCACTCACAACCGATTTTTGGATATCTTGGGATGGGTGGTGGGAATGCTGTCCCTGCCTTCTTCATTATATCCGGATTCTATATGCATCTTGTGCTTGCCACGAAGTATCAAGGAACCAAAAACGTTTGGCTTTTCTACAGCAATCGTTTTTTGCGATTATTCCCATCATATTGGGTCGTTTTGTTAATCGTTGTTGGGATTAGTATGCTTCCTTCTTTCAGTAATCCATTTGTTGATCGTGTGCAGTATCTTTGCCAAAATGCGGTTGGCCGAGCAACCGATGGTAATGCTGCAAGTATAGCCGCAGCTATTCCCAATCTGCTAATGGTTGGTTCCGACATTGTGCGCTTATTTGCTATCGATCTACCCGCTAATACCCTCTCGATTTTGTCGCAGGATGGTAAGATAACAGATACTTTCCGAGATCTTTCGGATTATCTGATACTTCCTCCTATATGGTCGGTCGGCGTCGAACTGGTTTTTTACGCGTTGGCACCCCTAGCAGTTCTCCTGAGAACGCGGTTTTTGGTTGGACTATTCATTGGTTTTATTTTGGTTCAATTTGGAATTGCCTATAATGTTGATATGGCGTGGCGTCACCTACCATCAGCTTATAATATCAGCTACTTTATATTGGGAATGCTATCTTTCCGGTTCTCTGGGCAGGTTGAACGATTGCCGAGTTGGGCTATCAAAGCGTTAGCTTGCATGCCATTCGTTATTTGCTTGGTTCCTTTCGATTTTATCTTAGAAGGTATATCTAAATTGCTATTATGGGTAGTTTGGTTGCTATATTCTAGTGCGCTGCCAGCGCTTTTCACGCTCACTCGGAAATGGGCGTGGGATCGGCGGGCCGGTGATTTTTCCTATCCCATCTATTTGTGTCACTGGCTATTCGCATGGCCGGCAGCAGCTGGTTGGGGAAATTTTGGAGCTCCGATTGCATTTATCTTTTCATTTGTACTTGCATGGGTGATCGTGAGGTTAGTCGACGATCCGATCGAAACATTTCGACAAGAACGTGTTGGGCAGGTTAGGGTAAAATTCCTTGCTGTTCCGGCTGTCTAGCTTTATTTATTTTTAATTGTGAACCAAACTATGAATATTATTATCGGAAAGAAATCTTTACGATCACGCAACTTGATTCTTCTCATCAAGTTAGTATTTGTTCCAGCAGCATTTGGATGGCTCTTAACTCAGTATATAGATTATAAGCAAGTTTTTTTGCTCAGTTTTGATTCTTGGCTTTTACTGGCTGCCTTATTGGTAAATTTCTTAGCATTATTGTTATTTGCAACAAGAATGCGAATAATTTTGGATGTTTTTGATGCTAAAATTTCTTTATTTCAAGCGTTTCGTATACATTTGCAATCAATGTTTTATTTTTTTATTTTACCGATGACGGTTGGGTTGGAAGCCGCACGGTTTGCAAAAGTCAAAAAAATTATCGACAGACCTTTAAATGAGATAACATTAGGGTCTGCTCTTTTATTTGATAGATTCATTGGCGCAGGAACAGCTTTGTTTTTATCTCTACTTCTCTTTCCCTTTTTGAACTTCAAAATGAAGATAGAATGGAATGCCTGGTTGTTGCTAGGCATATTCATTTTAGCCCTAGGGTTTATATGGCTTTTATTTTTACATTCAAAGATCCGCTATTATATTAAAAAGATTTTTATGTTATGCCATTTAGGTCAAAAAGGCTTGTTGTTTGCAACGGAAGTCTCTATTGTTACACACATATTTTATGCTTTCAGTCTTTATCTTGCTGCAAAGAGTGTGCATCTTGATATATCCTTTCTCCAAACCCTATTTGCGTTAACTGCAGCAATGCTCTGTCTTATATTTCCCATTTCACTTGCCGGTGCAAGCCCAGTAGAGGCTGCTACCCTTGGTGTTTTACTTGCTTTAAAGATACCCATGGATCAAGCTCTGATTTTTGTGTTACTCTCCTATCTTGCTAAATTTATGGCAGCTCTTCTAGGAGGGATCTGGGAATTTTATGAAGATAGTGAGGCTGTATTTCGACGCTTACTCGCCAAAAGGTAAACTGAACTTTTAGCTAATAATTGTCTTGTGATTCTCCTTGTCGAACTATAAAGACCCTTGAAGCAAAGTAATTTTCCTTGTGCAATGAAACCATAGGATATACCTGAAAATCAATATATTCTTGCTTGTTTTCAAAAATAGATCGAGGGCCTACAATGTAAATAACCTCCCGAGAAGTGAGTTCATAAACGACTCCTATTGTGATAGGTTGTTTAAATTTTTTGGGATCCAATAACTCAAGAAATATAGGTAAAGTATCAGACCAATATGGGTTGAGTTTTATAAACGAATCTTGATCAATCATGCGTGTCAGCGCTGGAATGCCAAGAGATTTTTCTGAATCATTGGAGATAGTGAGATATGGAGTCTTTGAAATATTTCGTATTTTTATCTTTGATAGAGTAGAAAGCTCTGTCTTCTGAAAACGATGCTTATCATTATGAATCATCAATGGCAAGAAAATACTAACAACTATTAATATTCCACTGGTGACAATTGTTAAATGTCCTTCCCAATGACGAGCGATGTTATTTTCAGTTGAAAAACTGCCAGATCTATTAATAAGGCTCATAACAACACCAAAAGTAGCTGCAAAGAATGGCACTGTGACTGCAAATGATCTAAGCCCACCATCATTCCAAATCAAGCAAGCAGAAAGCAAACTGCCAATCACTCCTATCAGAATCAATTCAAAAATATTTTTGTTGGCTTTATAGTGTTTTTTTATTTGCCAAGTTCCAAATATAAATAAAATCAAAGATAATTTTCTTAAAATAGCCATAGTGTTAGAATCAGAAGGGTCAATTTTACTAAAAGAAAAAATATAATTTAAGGATTCACTAGCGTTTTTGAGCAAAGCTTCTATAAAAAGAAAGGAGTTATTAATGATCAACTCGAAGGATTTTGTAAATAAGAAGGGGGTAAACCCATCTTTCAAGGAATCAAATTCTTTTGCATATACCTCGAGGGCATAGGTCCATCCTTTCCCGCCACTCGCTAAACCAAAAAGTGTATGTGCAAAATTAGCATGTGGGATCATTCCATTAGGTTTGCCATAAAGTGCTGTCAGCAATGCATTGAAGCCAAAAGCTATTGCTAAAGCCAAGATACTGAATCCTAGCGCGCGCCAATGATATTTTTGGAAAGGCGAAGAGAAGGCACGCCCCATCCAAATGATTAATAGAGGTAAAACGAAAAAGGCGCCTGCACGCGCATTTAATCCAACAGTTAGCATAAATATTCCAGCTACTGCAAGAGATATTTTTTTTTCTAGAACGCCAGTCCATAATAAAACAAAAGCAAGACAACCCAGAGTAAGCCCTAAGCTTTCACTTAAGGTAATTGGAATATAATTCATTCCAAAAGCGAATATTGGGACAATTGTGAGAATAGCAGCAAACCTGCCAAAATATTTGCTAATGAGAGAAGCTAATACCGAAACACTAAGGCCACACAGTAACGCTTGTATTATTAAGGCAAATTCAAAATTCCCCTTAGTAACCCATAAACGTAATGCAAAAAGAATAGCGTTCAAGGGACGTCTGGTTCCAAAATAGTCCAATCGTCCTGTTTCAAGTAAACGATTTGCTTCTCCATAGTATCCCGCAGCATCACTCCAAGGAATCACTCCCCCCATAGAGCCATATAAAATATCCGTTGTGGGTTTAATAGGGAATAACATCCATGCATTGATGAGGGGTAATGAAAACAACACGCAGCCAAGCAACACCATTATGATATGAGACCTTAGGCACATAAACTCTCTATAAATTCCAGGTCTTATATCATTGACAGACGATTCATATAAGAGAGGAGTGAAAAAATATTTTTGTAATCTCGTCCATTTTTGAAAAATGTAGTGAATATTTTTTCTATTTGCGTATCGAAGAATAAATAAGCTGCAAGCGAATATAATAAGAATTTTTCCAAATTTAGTAATCAGTGGATGGACTGAATGAAAAAGGTTTACTGATGTAAGGATAGAAGAAATGGGTGAAGCGATCATATAATTGTACCCATCGACTGAAGTGATATTTTCGATGGGTATTGTGAATGTCTTTGATAATTTCAAAGCTTTAAGGCCATAGTCCAAACTAATGATGATAAAACCCAAGATCAAACAAGTGGGTAAGATGAATTTTATTAAAAATTGATAAATATTATTAATAATCGCTTTTATTATAGGTTCAGAAAATAACCCTGATTTAATAGTAGGGATAATTCTACGCTTTTGAATAAATGAAAACAAAGAGATTCCTCTTGTCTATTAAAATCTTTATAAATACTTATATCATTTTTACTTTTCGAAAACAAGAGTAATAAAATGAGGTTTTGAGAATGCATTAATTGTTTGGTCGAGAAGTATGTATATCCCGTAAAACAGAGCACAGAATAGGGACGGCCAGATTGTCACAAAAGATTGGGAACATAAAATTTTGAAGGGTTTAGCAAGCGGGAGTTTGCCAGATAGCTAACAACAGATAGGGCTGTCGACGTCCAATAATAAATAAGAGATAATGCAACTCGGCGAATATTAGCCAAAGTGTAATACTAATTTTGAGGCCAAATAGATACGTTTCAATAGATTTCAGGGAGAGTTTTGGATATGCGAATTTTATGGGCATTACTATACCCTAATCTTATCAATTACGCCCTGATAATAGGCTTTGTATTAATGTGGGCAATCATACCCTATATCAACCGGATTACGAATCAAAAATACCCGATACTACAGCAATATTTTTTCACTCCCCTCCTATACCAATCACCAAATAATAATACGAGAACTTGGGTTTTCGGAGAGTTTATAGATCCTCAGAAAGTTCGCTTTTTTATTATGCTACTCATTGGTAGTAGTCTCTTTTTGTTGCCAATCTTAAATGCTTGGATGTTATTCCCCATCCTGCCCAGGACAGATATATTATATGGCTCTATGGGGGGAGTGATTCCTTGGAGTGATGCACTAATGTATTACGAAGGTGCAAATCACTTACTCGAAACAGGAAGACTTGAATATTTTGGTTCTAGACGTCCACTGAATGCTATTCTTTTTGCATTCCGGTTATGGATAAGTAAGGGGAATTTTGAATTTGCACTAATAATACAAGCATTATTGTGTGGCCTTAGTGTTTCAATATTATCTTCTCTCATTAGCAAATATTTTGGCAGACTGGCTGTTATCCTGGGCATTATTCCAATCTTCGCTTTTTCAATGAATTATATTCCAATTACTATGAGTGAAACCCTAGGGCTTACTCTGGGTTGTCTTGCTTTTGTTTTATTATGGACTGGCGTTCTAGAAAAAAAAATATCTCTTGCAGTAGCTGGAATATTTATGCTAACTGTTGGATTAAATGCGCGTGCAGGCGCCTTTTTCGTTTTACCTCTATTAATCATTTGGATGGGGCGCGCATTCTCATCACCTACCCGAAAATATAACTGGCAGGCATTTAATTTAGGTGTAGTAGCTTTAGGTTTAGCGTTTCTTTTCAATCTATTATTGACTGTATTTTATGGTAAATTAAGTGGCCCGCCACATGCAAATTTTACACATACCCTTTTTGGTTTAGCGAGTGGCGGAAAAGGATGGACCTATGCCTGTCAGGTTTATGCGAAAGAATGTGTTACTTTAGGAGATGATATTGCTCGCTTCCTATTTGTAAGGTCCCTCGAACTTATTAAGACAAACCCTTTTTCTTTCATAGAGGCCTTGCTTAAAAATGGGAAAGAAGCTATAGACTATCTATGCTCATTAGATAACAGTAATATCGTCATTTATAGTTCTCTAATCATAACGATAATTATGATTGTTGTAAAAAAAACCGGTTTACTTTTATTCTGCTATGGGACCTGGAAAATAAAAAGTCATTATAAAACTAATAAAGTCATTTTCGAATTAATTTCTATAGGGATAATTGGCAGTTTACTTTCTGCATGTGTTATTTGGAATGATGGTGGTCTTAGATCCTTTGCTGTCACGCTCCCTTTCTTTGCTGTTGCATTTGGCAGTATTCTAAGCCTTGTTAATGCACCCACCCCCCCGATGTTAGGAAATAAAACTTCTAGTCATTGGGAAGGTTCTCTCAGTGTTACTATTTGTGGAATCATTATAACCCTAGGTCTTCTTAGTCCTTTGATGTTTCGATCAGGCGAGGTACATCCTCCGTCCTCTCTACAAACCCCTATAAAACTTAGTGTACGAAATATCTCGAAGTTTCCTTATATGACTATCCTGAATGATTCAAAAAAAACTCTTAGGTTTCCTAGTTTTACTCATTTTATAGACCAAAAGTCGTTTATAAAACTTAATCCATCATGGTCAGATAGTCTACCCATATTTCTTGAGTTATTGGATCCCAAAAAATTTAAACAGCCAATAACAATAGGTGTTGTTTATGATCGGACTTACCAAAGAAATTTATATATTGTAGGTCCCAGATCTATTTTTGTAAGCAAGAAAAAAGAAATTGAACTATATGTTGAACCTATGGTTTCATCACACAAGAACAATTGCTTTGCAGATAATGTTTTCATAATTCGCTCCGAACTTCCCTAATTTCCAAAATGAGCTAATAGTTTAAAATTTAGATGAAGATGCTTTGCCGCTTGAAAGAGGCCTTCTATAATAGTTGAAACTTAGCTATCTTCTAATACTGTATTTATAATCGGTTTTAATTTACCTAACTTTATGTTAAATTGACTGCTAGATTATTATTCCAATTTAGAGGAGATCTTGAGTTATGAGCTGCGCTAGTAACGATATTCAAAGCAAACTGGACGAATTACGGGCTCTTAACAAAGAGTTAGCGGATCTTTTTATTAAAGATGATAATATTCATGCACATACACGCAAGCTAGGCCAATATTGTGCAAAATTTTATTATGCAGATATTGCTAATAAATTTTCTTCACAAGATCAAAAACTAGAAACTATTATCAAAGAAATTTTAGATCTATGTGAAAAATCTCAAGTGGCAAATGTTACAACAGTATTAAGAACGATTCAAAACACAACGCAAAATGACCCAGAAACCGGGGCAAATGTCCAGGAATTATTCATTAGAACTTGGTCTTTGGCTCGTAACCCTAATGCATCGGTTAATGCCATTGGTATATTCATTGACAGTTTAGATCAAAATATTGTAGCCCAGGGGGGTTGTGCGGCCGGAATTGCCGCACGTTTAATTCAACCCTATACAAGCTTTGTTTTGGAGAGATTAGAAAATAAGCAACTGCATGCTAAACAGGATGACGATTTAGCTAAAGCATTAGCCCTGTCTGCAAAAAACACAGGACGTCAATCTGTTTTGCATCAATATGATAAATCTAAGAATAATTTTTCTGCTGATAAAAATCAGAATTTGGAAGATGTAGAATTGGAATTGGCACTTGCCTTATCCATGCAAAGTAACAAACACTAATTTGTTTTAATATTCAATGGTAATCATATACAAATGTCACTAATGATATATTAAGAACGGAAAGGTTAAGAGATTTCTTAGAATCGTTTAAAATGGTGGGCGGGGAACCTTTGAAATATTTCGCACGCTTAGCCTCATAGTTATGTCAGGAGCTGGGATCTCTTGTACAGGTCTACCCATATTTCTTGAGCTATTGGACCCCGAAAAATTCAAACAACCTATTACAATAGGAGCTGTTTATGATCGTAATTACCAAAAGATTTGATATATTATAGCTTAAAAATTTCGAAAGATTACCTCCCCTTATATTAAAAAAATTAGCTAAAACCATATAATTTCATAGTTGCATCAATCATGCTGCCGACATTAAAACGCGATTTAATAAAATTCGGACCTTCTATCTTTACCTGCTCGTTAAAAAGAGGGTTTAGTAATTCAATCACTAGTTTGGTTAAGACTACTGGATCCGCATCTTTAGAGGTATAACCGGTTTTACCCTCGGCCATAGATTCAGCAGTCCCACCTGCATCTGTTGCAACAACCGGTACCCCCATCCATTGAGCTTCTAATACAACATTCGGTGTTCCTTCAAATCGCGAAGTCAATAAAAACACATCTAAAGCAGATAAAATGGAACTCACGTCCGATTGAATACCTATAAAGTGAAATTTACCTTGTAAATGATACTTCTTAATAAGGGCAAGCATTTCTGTCTTTAGAGGACCATCTCCAGCAATAACAAAATGACAATCCGCTCTCTTTTCAATAATCTTTGCTGCTGTTTCAATCCATAACAAAGGTCTTTTTTCAGGATAAAATCGAAAAACGCCCCCTACAATTTTCGCGTCCTGGGGAATGCCTAAATTTATGCGCCAGCTCTTTAGAACCTCATCGGAGATGGCCTGTAAATGATTAAAATCTACTCCATTTCTAATGACAGAAAAATGTTCTTCTTTCAACTCTAGCCAGCGGGTATAATCTTTAGCACCAGCCGTACTATTATTGATAAATTTCACCTGTTTTAAACTTGCTAAAGCTTTATAAGCGAACCACATATAAGGTTGGTAATAGGCAAAATTAACCGGTGTTACATTTCTGGAGGATAAAATAATCTTAGGAATACCCGCTATAACCGCCGCTATCCCACATTTTATAGATGTGCTATCTTGCCAAGCATGTAAAACTTCTGGTTTTCTTATTTTAAATTCAATACTTAAATTGAGAATTTCCTCCGATAAATGGGGGGGCAGTAAATTCAAGAACTGCAGGATATCATGATCCATCGATTTTATATCAACCTTTGAGGTGTTGAAATGATCTTTTAGTGTCGCCACTTCTATATTTTGTGACTTAAGAAGCGGGAGATAAAAATCTAGACCTCCTTTTAAAACTATAGATTCGCATAATAATGTAACACTTTCTAGAGGTTTTTTTTGAAGACCGAGCAAAGTATTCACAACCTGCCTTTCCGCCCCGCCTGGTGCCAATCCTGCATTGACCATTAAAACACGTTTTGGAATATAATCATTATTGGCAGCCTTTTTATCAATACTGGTCAATAATTCACACAGAGTCTTTAAGTCACTTTTCTCTAATTCACCTTTAATTAAAATTATATTTGGGAATACGATTTTAAGCATTCTTCTTAAAATAAATCCAAACCTTCCTCGATTAATAAATCTTATTAATTTGGACACCAATCCATTCGATCTTTTTTCTATGCGAATAATATAATTTTTAAAAACAGCAAACAAATATTGACATAAATCGTAGGTTTCCAATATTTCACCACGCAGACAAATAATATTAGTTTTACCGCGCAATAGCGCATTTAAAAACAACTGTTTTGAAACCAGAATACTTGGGCCTAAAAAAACGATAGGCCCAAAATTATATGGCAAAAACCACTTTCCCTTATTTTTATATTGACCTATCTTTTTTACTGTAGGGTAATGCTCTTTAGTAATCTCTGCTCCAGAAATCGTAATAAAAAAATCATTATTAATCAATGGAGTAATATCATCCTCGTTCACTGGAAAAGGGATAATCAAATTAACCCGCTTACTATTGTGAGCAAAACAAAAATCAATTATTTTTTTT
>Ga0207028_1009_pt2 | contig 72303 bp, 80 predicted proteins | sample Alteio_BWMinCont_41_FD_153287 | JGI IMG/M metagenome (GOLD analysis project Ga0207028, IMG submission 153287) | Enriched cells from forest soil in Barre Woods Harvard Forest LTER site, Petersham, Massachusetts, United States -... | ecosystem: Environmental > Terrestrial > Soil > Temperate forest >... | reverse complement strand
TGCCGGGCGGAGAGTGTGACGTAGATGGTCGAGAGAATTCCGCGCGCCAGAGGCAAAAGGTGCGTTGAAAAAATGAGCTGCGATTCGGCGAGGCCGGTGTGCTCGAGAATTTCCGGCGTGTGGCGGTGCGAGAAAAGATTGTAGGCTTTGAAATTCTCGTCCACTTCGACGAATTGCAGATCGCGCCTTGGATCTTTGCCGGCGCCACTGGCGCCGGACTTGCAGTCGCAGATGACGCTTTGGTCCGCCGCGATAAAACCGGCTTCAGCGAGCGGACGTAGAGCCAGGATGACGCTGGTGGCATAGCATCCGGGATTGGCGACCAGGCGGGCCTTGGCGATTTCCAGGGAGTACAGCTCGGGAAGGCCGTAGACGGCTTCGCCAAGGTAGTCGGTGTGCGGCGCGGGCAGCTGGTACCAGGACGTGAAGGTTTCCGGCTGACGGAAACGGAAAGCGCCGCTGAGGTCAATGACCACTAAGCCCGATTCAAGAAGCGCAGGGGCGAGTTCCGCAGAAATCTCATGGGGCGTGGCGAGAAAAGCGGTTCCGGCTGCGGAGGTGGTGATCGAGTCGAGAGAAAGCGGGCGCAGGGGAGCTTGTCCCCAGCCGCGGAATTGCGGAAAAAATTCGGCAATGCAGTGGGCGCCGCGCGTTTCGCGCACGTAAAACGTGGTGGAAACGACCGCGGGATGGCGCAGGAGAATGCCGGCGAGCTCCGTGCCGGCGTATCCGGTGACACCTACGACGGCGACTTGGCGAGAGTCTCTCATTTCACCAGGGCTTCGATCTTTTTTTGGAGCGACTCACGAGTGCGTTTGTTGGGAGTAATGATGAGCACGGTGTCATCGCCTGCGATGGTGCCAGCGATTTCGGGAAATTTGGAGCCGTCCACAGCGGCGGCCAGGGGCTGAGCGCCGCTGGGAGGAGTTTTGAGAACAAGCAAATTTTCCGCCGGGCGAATATCCAGAAGAAATTCGCGCAGCGCACGAGCGAGCGGGGGAAGAGGGAGCGCGCCGCTGTCTTCGGGAAGTACGGTTTCCGGCTTGTAGCCTTCTTGGGTTTTGACCAGGCGGAGCTCCTGAAGGTCGCGGGAGAGCGTGGCTTGGGTGACGCGCATTTTCTGCTGCGCCAGGCGGCGGCGCAGCTCTTCCTGGCTGACGATGGGCTGGCCGCTGACAAGCCGCAGGATTTGACCGTGGCGAAATGTTTTACCGACGCTCATGGCTGGCACAAATATACAGCCTCCTGCATTTTTATACAATTGTTTTTGAATACCGCCCGCACATTTTTTGCGGGGCATGACCGGGAGGGATTGGCGGGAGGGATACGGGGTGCGGTAAGAGGCTATGTAGGATTCGCAACCGTTGGCGCCAGAGGACTGGATTTTCAGGGCCAGGAGTGGTTACCTTTCTTGTTGGCCCCAGATTCGGCGCCCCATGGCTATGCCGTGCAAAGTAACGGGATGCAAGAACGACTCGCCGCCAGCCCTGGCCGAGCAGCAGCAGGTTTGTGTTTTGCACTTTACGCTGTCGATCGAGGCCAGCTGCGCAGAGATGCGGCGGGAGACGGCGCTGGGAAACGCTCCGCACGAACGGCAAAAAGAAATCATGCGTTTTATCACGGAAAGCGGCGAACGGCTGGCACGTGTGGCTACCAGCGGTTTGCACCTGACCGATGATTTGAAGGCCAGAATTCTGAGCACGTTTCTGACGCTGATGAACCTGCGGGAAAACCTCGACAGGGCCAACATGCGAAGTTCGTTTGGGCGGACTGGGCAGCATCGCTGAAGCCCGGCAGGTAGGACTCCCCACCCGAAAGTACCAGGATCCCAACGAAAAGACGAAATGAATCAGGCGCCGATATAGCGGGCGTACAGGGAGCGCGCGATGGCGGGATCTTTTGTGCCTTTGAGAATGGCACGGCCGTCGGCAAAGACGGTCATTTGATAGGGTTCCACGCGAAAGCAGAGCAGAAATTCGTTGTGGCGGACATCGGAGACGGTGGCCGCGAGCCGTGCCCGCAGCGCTCCCAGATCGAGCGTCCGTCGGCGCTCGTGAATCTGGACGGAGTCGCGCCCGCAAAGGGTGATGTGCGGCTGGGCTTGTCCTTGGAGATAAGAGAAATTGCGGCGGACGCAGGCCCGGCAGGCGGGATCTTGCGCGACGCGGACGGATTGGAAATGGCCGCTCCAAACATCACAAGAGATCAGGCGGCCGTGGAGGGCTTCGTCGCGGCCGGCCAGAAGCTTGAGGGCTTCGGCGACTTCGAGCGAGGCGATGAGATTGACGATGGGGCCTAAGACGCCTACCGTGTCGCAGGTTTCTTCGAGACCGTGGCCGTTTGGCGAGGATTCGAGGAGGCAGGCTAGACAAGGCGTGAGACCGGGCCGCACGGTCATGGTTACCCCGTAACTGGCGACGGCGGCGGCGTAAATCCACGGACGAGCAGACTCGACAGCGTAGTCATTGATGAGGAAGCGGGTCTCGAAATTGTCGGTGCCATCGAGGATGAGATCGAAGCCCGAAAGCAAGTCGGCGGCATTGCGGGAGTTTACGTCTCTGACCAGGCCTTCGACAGCGACGCTGTTATTGATGGCCCGGAGCTTGCGCTCGGCGGCCACCGCTTTGGGGAGGGCGGCGCGAGCGTCGTCCTCGTCAAAGAGCGTTTGGCGCTGCAAATTAGAGGGCTCGACAAAATCGCGGTCGAGAACCCGGACGCGGCCGACGCCGGCGCGAACCAGTAGAGCAGCGGCGGCCGCGCCGATGGCCCCGCAACCTACCATGACGGCGCTCGAGGCAAGGAGGCGCTGTTGGCCTTCTTCGCCGATTCCGGCGAAGAGCATTTGACGCGAGTACTTTTCCTGCAGAGCGTCGCGGAACGTTGGGCGCGGAGCGTCTCGGTCGGTCATCGTCCCTCTTAATTCATCATAACGCTAGAGATAGCGGGATGAGCAACGCCCTTGTGCTACGCTTCGTCTGAGCGTTAGTGGGCATGAAATCGAGCTGGGGAAGAAGATGGGGGGGGAATGGTCGTCTTCGCGCTGCTTTTCGGAGCCGCGAAGAGTCAAGCACAGGCACAGGCGGAGGCCCTGGCCGGGGGCCATGTAGCGGACGGTCCGGTGCTTGCCGTGCGGGTGGTCACCGAAGATGGGCGCATGCTTTCGGAATCGCCTGCCGGGCTTGCTGTGGAGATTGGGAAACCGCTGGATCGCGAGCAGGTAGCCAGGAGCCTGCGTGCGCTCTATGGGCTGGGTGACTACGCGGATTTGAAAGCCGTAGTAACACCGGTGGGCAGCGGCGTACGGCTTGATTTCGTGGTTCGCGAAAGTCTCTTCTTCAACAAGATACGGATCGCAGGACTGACGCCACCTCCAACAGATTCCTCCGCTGCGGCGGCCATGCAGCTGACGCTGGGCCGGCCCTTCCGACAAGAAGACGTGGACGAAGGGTTAGCGCATCTGCGGGATGTCTTGAAGGACGAGGGCCTGTACACGGCCGAGGTCTCGGCAGAGAACGAACCGCACCCGGAAACTCATCAGATGGATATTCTGGTGCACGTGAAACCGGGGCCGCGAGCGCGTGTGGAGGCCGTGGAGCTGAAGAACGGCACGGCCTACCGCGATGTGGAGATTCTTTCCCGACTGAAAATGAAGGCTGGACAAACGGTGACGACCGCGCGCATACAGCGCGGGACCGACCGCATCCGAAAATTCTTGGTGAAGAAAGGGCGGCTCAGCGCGCGGGCGGCACTACGAAGGGGCGAGTACAACGCGGCGAAGAATACCGTCTCGCTGGAGCTGGAGGTGACGGAAGGACCGCAGGTGCAACTGGCCGTGACCGGTGCGAAATTTTCAAAGGGAGAATTGAAGAGGCTGGTTCCCGTGTATCAAGAAGGGGCGGTCGATGCGGACCTTTTGGAGGAAGGAAAACGCAATCTTCGAGAGCGGCTGGAGCGTGACGGATACTTTGATGCGCAGGTGAATTACACGACGGAAACGAAGGAAGTTAAGGGCAAGGAGCAGAAATCCAAGGGCACCGAAGAGGTCATCACCTACCACATCCAGCGGGGGGAACGGCACAAGCTGGTGGGAATTGCAATAACCGGCAATCATTACTTCAGCACGGAATTGCTGCGGAGCCGACTGCAAGTTTACGGAGCGGCATTCGGGTCGCGGGGACGGTTCAGCCGGCGGTTGATTGAAGCAGACGCGGAATCAATGCACGGGTTGTATGACGCGAACGGCTTTCTGAATGCCAAGGTGGATGGGCAAATCCTGGACGACTACAAAGAAAAAAAAGGAGACATTTACGTACGATTCACGATCCAGGAAGGGGAGCAGACGCGCGTGGCGTCGCTGGCCATCGAAGGCATCCACGCATTCAAGGAAGAGGAGTTGCAGGCTGTCGTCGGATCGACGCCGGGGCAGCCGTACTCCGATTTTAACGTGACCACGGACCGGGACAACATTCTGGCGCTGTATTTCAATGAAGGTTTTCCGGAGGCTAGTTTTACTTCGACGGCGGAACGCGTCACTCCGGACGAGAGTGAGAGTGGGAAAGGAGCGCCGCAGAGCGGGGCAGCGGAAAACGAGAAGAACCAGAAGAAAGAGGAAGGCAGGGAAAAGAGTTCGAAACCGGAGGTAGTGCAAGCGGCGCCGGTCAGGCTGGTCTATCACATTACCGAAGGACCGCAAACTCGGGTGACGCGAATACTGCTGAGCGGGTACACACGGACCAGGACAAAGGTTATTCAGCGAGAGATTCGAGTCAAGCCGGGTGCTCCGCTGCGCCAAGGGGATGTGGTGGAGTCCCAGAGGCGTTTGTACAACCTGGGGATATTCAACCGAGTGACGATTGAACCGCAGAATCCAGACGGGTCCGACCCTGACAAAGACATCGTGGTTTTGGTGGAAGAGGCCAAGCGGTACACCATGGCCTACGGCGGAGGATTTGAAGTGCAGCGGCTGGCGAGCACGACAAATCCGACGGTCGTCGAACTCCAGGCAGCCCCACGAGGGATTTTTGAGTTAACGAAAGTGAATCTGACGGGAAGGGCGGACTCACTTTCCATGAAGGTGCGCGCGAGCACCATCGAAGACCGGGCGCTACTCGGTTATTCCATCCCCAATACCTTTGGGAGTCCACACTTAAGCTCGCAAGCCACGGCGTACACGGAAAAAACGCAGGATATCAATACCTTCACGGAAATGCGCTATGAAGTATCGGGGCAATTAACGGACCAAGTGACCCCGTTCACCACCGTGCTGTACCGCTATGCTTTCCGGAAAGTGCTGGTTTCGAGCCTGAATATTGCGTCGGAGGAGATACCGTTGTTCGAACAGCCCACGCTGGTGTCTGAGTTTGGCGTGACCTGGCTGCGCGACGCCCGGGACAATCCCGCTGATGCGAGCAAAGGAAGTTTCAACAGCGCGGATTTCAACATCGCCAGCACGAGCATCGGTTCGAGCGCGAGCTTTCTGAGATTTTTCTTTCAGAATTCGACGTACCACCCAATCAAACGGCGCTTCAGCTTTGCGCGTTCTATCCGCGTCGGGATTCTCGAGCCGTTCGCCAATACCCAGTCACTGACCTTTCCGCCGCCCGCGGCGAACGAGTGCACGGGGAAGGCGCCGCCCGGGCCGACGCCGGAAATCATCCCGCTGCCGGAAAGATTCTTCGCTGGAGGCGGAACGTCGCTGCGAGGATTCGCGCTGAATCAGGCCGGACCGCGCGATCCGTGCACGGGATTCCCGGTGGGAGGCCAGGCCCTGCTGGCGCTCAACCAGGAGTTCCGCTTTCCCATGCGCTTGCCGTACATCGGGACGTCACTGGGAGGGGCGTTTTTCTACGATGGGGGAAACGTCTATAGCCGGCTCGATCACATCACTCTTCGAGCGTACTCGCCGAAGCCGGTTTTCGCGCTAGAAGACCCCGCCCAGCCGGCGAGCGCGACGAATCCTACGGTGTGCGTTTACAACTGCACCAACGAGCTGAATTATTTCGCGCATACGGTCGGGTTTGGAATCCGCTATGCGACGCCGGTAGGACCGATTCGAATTGATTTGGGTTACCAAATCAACCGCCCGTTTTTTGTTGTGCCGTGCGTCACCAGCACCACGGGCACGCCGGTGACTCCCCTTTGCCTGAAGGGCGCGCAGCTTCCGAGGCTGCAGATTTTCTTTAATTTGGGGTCCACATTTTAATGCGGCGGGCACTGATTCTCGGATGCGGCGCGATTTTTTTTGCGCTGGCTGCGGCTTCGTTTTTGAAGGCGCAGGAAGTGGTGGACCGCATCGTGGCGCGGGTGGAGAACGACGTCATTTTGTTGAGCGAAGTGCGAGAACTCGAGGAGTATCAGCAGCTGGTGAATGGAAAATCCGAAAGCGAGAGCGCGATTTTGGACCGGCTGATCGACCAGTGGATTGTGAGGTCAGAAGCGGTGTTGTCCCGGTTTCCAGAGCCGAAGGACACAGAGATGGACCGCGAAGTTTCGCGGGTCGTGAAGTCGTTCGCCTCAGTCGGGGAATATGAAGCGCGCAAGAAGCAAAGCGGGCTGAATGACGGGGAAGTGCGAAAGATTGTCACCGAGCAGCTGTACCTCACCAGCTACCTCGATTCAAGATTTCGGCCATCGGTACAGATCGATGAAAAGGCCATTGTGGATTTCTATCAAAATGCAGTTGTGGTGAGAGCCAAGACGCGCGGACAGGAGCCTCCCACACTGGATGCCTCGCGCGACATCATCCAGGAAGCTCTGGTGCAGAGCGACATCAACGAGCAAGCGGATCGCTGGCTGAAAGAAAGCCGTGCGCGGCTGCACGTGCAAAAGTTTCTAGAGGAAGGGGCGAAATGAAGGTCAGGAAGCGCCACCCGATATGGAATTGGGTGATCCACACGCCGTGGGTGCTGACGGTCATTGCGATTCTGTGCGTAATTGGTTTCCTTGGGAGCGGAGCGGGGAATCCAATTCTCGAGCGGTGGATCGTGCATCGTTTGGAGAAAGCCACGGGCGGCCGCGTGGAAATGCGGGCCATTTCGATACAGTGGCTCTCGATGCGAACCACGCTGAAGGGTTTGGTGATTCACGGCCACGAGCCAGCGGGAACCCAACCGCTGTTTTCGGCCGAAGAGGTGCAGGCGGAATTGCAGGTCGATTCCTTCTGGGGGCGAAAAATATCGTTGAGCGACCTGCTGGTTAAAAAACCGGAGGTGCACATCCGTGTGGCGAGAAATGGTTCGACCAACGTGCCGGTCCCCAAGCAACCGAGTAGTTCCGAGAGATCCCTGCGCGAGTCGCTTTTCGCTCTGCGCGTGCGCCGGGTGAGAATTGAAAGCGGGTGGCTGCTGTACAACGAAGTGAAAGTGCCGCTGGCCGTCGAAGGCGGGGAGATGAGCCTGGGACTCGACGCGGGTGGGACACCCGAGCATCCCTTGTATCTGGGGAATCTGGAATGGCAGGGCGTCCGATTCACTGCCGAGAGGATGGTGCCGGTGCCGGCAAATCTCTCGGCGAAATTTACGGTGTGGCGCGAAGGATTCACACTGGAGCAGGGAGTGTTGAGCGCCGGGCGATCGCACCTTGATGCGCAGGCGGAAATGTCGGATTTCACAAAACCAAAATGGAGTTTCCGCTACCGCGGATGGGTGGAGCTGCTCGACCTGCGTGAGACATTTCGTTCTCCGTTGACGCCGACTGGACACGTCGATGTGCGGGGGGAAGGAACGCTTGCGGACGGCCAGTACCACGGCACGGGCAGCTACGCAGGGCGCGATATCCATCTGACTTACGATATTTTTCACGCGGCGGGACTGACTAGTCGCGGCAGCTACAGCATCAACAACGATGGGCTGGTGGTGCCGGACTTCTTCACGCAAGTTTTTGCCGGAACGGTAAAAGGGAAAGTGACACTGCGCTTCGCCGGGGTGCAGTTTCGTGCAGACACACATATCGAGAACGTGCGCCTCGCAGGAGTGTTTTCTGCCATCGAGCATCCCGGGTTTCCGATTGATGAACTTCACTGGGATGCGCTGCTCGGCGGGGACACCGTCGAGACCTGGAGCAATGCATTTGAGCATTTCGAGCTTGGCGGCAAGATGGATTGGACGCCCGGGGAAGTTTTGGCGGCGGGCCACTTGCCGGTAACGGCGAACTGGCAAATCCACTACCGCTACGATTCCGGCGTATTCGCGATCAGCGCAGGCGAATTCAAAACGACGTCGTCGAAGGGAACGATTACCGGAGTACTGGCGCCGCGGAATTCCATGCTGGACGTGCATTTCGAAACGGGGGCACTGGAATCGTTCGAAGATTTCATCGATGCGATACGCGGGGCCAAGCGGGGTTCCCGGGACTCCATCAAAGAGATCTCGGGGATCGCGCAATGGGACGGCAAGATCGCCGGACCGGGCGGCCATCCGACGTTTAACGGTCACGTGCGGTGCGAGCGGGTACGCTACAACGCAGTGGCACTGGATTCTATCGAAGGCGACCTCAGCTATTCGTCCACGGAACTTGGACTGGCGCGAGGCCAGCTGCGCTATGGGGCCATGGATACGGAGATCGAGGGAACGCTCGACCTGACGGATTGGAGTTTCCTGCCAGAGAACGAGTGGACCGCCGATGTGAACTTCGACAAGACTTCGGTCGAAACCATTCAGAAACTGCTGGGCTCGGCGTATCCCGTACAAGGTGTTTTGAGCGGCCAATTGCATGGGCACGGGACGCGAGCGACGCCGGGCGTCACCGGGCTGTTCGATCTCGCCGACGGAACCGTCTATGGTGTGTCCTTTAGTCGATTGCGAGGCCAACTGAACCTCGCGCAGGATGGAGTACGCGTCTCGGACGCGGAGTTACGCGTATTCGCACCCGGGAAGGAGAGCGGCCGGGGCGCGGGAATCGTAACCGGAGCGGCGGGGTATCGATTCGCGGACCAAAGCGTAACGGCGGATTTGGTGGGAGCATCTCTCCCCCTTGAGAATATAGAGAAGTTGCAGTCGGTGCGGCTGCCCATCGGAGGGCTGGTCACATTTCGCCTGAAAGCCAGCGGCCCGCTTTCCGCGCCGCACGGCGAGGGTACATTCCGGTTGGTGGATTTTCGCATCGGGAAGGATGCCATCGGAAGCTTCGAGGGGAGTCTCCTATCGGACGGACGGACGGCGGAGCTGGACCTTGGCTCGGCCATGGCCACGGGAGTGATTTCCGGCGAAGTGACGCTGGGGTTGGCTGATCCTTATGCCCTGAATGGAAAAGTTTCCGTTAAGAATATCGATCTAAATCCGTTCTTGATGACCGCTTTGCACCTCACGCAGTTTAATGGTCATGGCGTAGCCGACGGCGACATCACCGTGGCCGGCGAATTGAAACATCCCGAGAACATCGTGGTGGACGCCAAGTTTTCGAAGCTGGCGTTGAATTACGCCAATGTGCAACTCGAAAACGTGGGACCGATCCATCTGCGCACTTCCAAGGAGAGCCTGGAAATCGATCAAGCCGCCTTCAAAGGGACAGATACAAACATTGCCCTGGCGGGCGCAGTGCGATTTGCCGGGCGGGGCACGCTGGGGTTGAAACTGAATGGAGCGCTGGACCTGCGGCTGCTCGCGGGATTCTTACCGGCACTGGAAGCCAACGGTCCGGCACAGATCAACGCGTCTTTCGAGGGGCCGTTCGACAGGCCGCGCATTACCGGACGGGTGCACATCGAACGCGCTTCTGCACGAGTGGCTGATTTTCCGACGGGCATGAGCAACATCACGGGCGATTTGGTCTTTGACGCGACGCGGCTGTTCTTTGAGAACGTGACGGCTGAATCGGGCGGGGGCACCATGCACCTCACCGGGAGCGTCAACTACATCGAGAGTCCGCTGCGGTACGACATAACGGTGCGCACCGATCGCGCGCGCATCCGATATCCGGAAGGGATGAGCTGGCTGGCCGGCGGGTCGCTGCGACTGACGGGAACACCGTCTTCTGGAGTACTTTCGGGAAAAGTGGTGATCGAACGGGTGACGCTGACCGAAGGCCTCGAGGTTGCTAGTGTGCTGGTCTCCTCGAAAGGGAGCATTTCTGGACCATCCACGAGTTCGCCGTTCTTGCGTAACTTGCAGTTCGATATCTCGGCGCTTTCCGCGGCCGACGCCCGCATGGAGTGGCCGGGCGCGGAGCTGGAAGCAGAAGCGAACCTTCGCGTGCGCGGGACGTGGGAGCACCCGATTCTTCTTGGACATATCCACATTCTTTCGGGCGAGATGACGTTTCACGGCGACAGGTATCGGGTGACGCGCGGCGACATGAACTTTGCGAACCCCTTCCGGCTGGACCCGGTGTTGAACGTGGAAGCCACCACGACGATTCAGCAGTACGAAATCACTCTGAATTTTAATGGGCCGGCTAGCAAGCTGACGCTGGCTTACCGCTCTGATCCGCCGCTGCCGGCGAACGACATTATCACGCTTCTGGCGCTGGGGCAGACCAGTTCGGAAGCGAGCATCCGCGGCGGTGGAACGGGGGCAACACAGAGTGCCTCGTCGGGGGCCTCTGCGATTCTCTCCGAAGCGGTTTCGAGCCAATTGGGAGGGCGGGTCCAGCGCTTGTTTGGGATTACGCGGTTCCGCGTCGATCCCGGGCTAGCGGAAGTGGGCTCGACGAGCTCGTCGACGAACGCAGCGGCGCGCGTCACCGTGGAGCAGCAGGTCACGCGGGAGCTAACCATTACTTATGTTTCGAATGTGGGGTCCACCCAGCAGCAGGTCATTCAGGTGGAATACAACTTGAACCGCAACGTATCGATCGTGGCTCTGCGGGACCAAAACGGCACGTTTGGCATCGACATCAAATTCAAAAAACACTTTCAGTAGAAGCGCCCGAAGCCGCTGAACCTTCAGAATTGCGGAGGATCGGGTGGTTGGGCCGCTTGCTGAGACCGGCCTTGTGGCGCGCCCTGTTGCGCGCGGGCACCCGGTTGCCAGCGGCGCGGGCCGTTGGTGAGGCGAGCGGATTGCCCGGTCTCCGGATTCTGAGCTTTTAGTGCCTGCAGGGCGTCTTTGGCGGCCTTGGCACCCGTGGTGCGGCTGGCGGCCTGGATTTCGCGAGCGATCTGGGGGGTCTCGGCAGCAACCTTCTGACCCAGCGGAGAACCGTAGAACTGCAGCAAGGTCTTGATTTCGTCGTCGGTGTAGTGCTTGTCGTAGATTGCCACGAACTGCTCGTTCAGCTGGTCAACGTCGAATTTCTTTTGATAGCTCTCGATGAACGAGGCGACAAAGGCTTGGCCTTTGTCGTTACTGGGGACCGTGGCCAGAAGCTTTTCCCGGTATTGTTCACTGGAATTGGCAATGGCGTCCTGGGTCTGATCGCGTGCGCCGATGAGCTCCATCAGCGAACGAATGTCCGCGTCCTTGAGGGGATCGATGGGCTTTGCTGCGGCCGGGCTGGTCTGATCCTGGGCGGCGGCGCTGGGCGGCGCGGCACTGACGGAATTTTGCGATGCGCCCTGGATGGCCAGGAAAAATGCTCCAACGTAGATGATGACAAGAGCTAGGACTGCCTTCATGACTTCCTCCGCGGCGGAACTTTACGGAGCCTTTCCGCCACTGGTTAAATTGTAGGGAATCAGGCGCCCGGGAACGCGATTTGCGCGGTACAGGCGTGCTTCTGGTTTAACTGTCCGCTCGTTCAGGCGGGATTGCTAACGGCAGAGGGGGCTTTCTGCTACCATGCCGCGGCATGGCGGAGACAATCTCTGTGCGCGCCACGCCGCCAGGCGTTGCCGAGCACACTGCAATCATCGATCGGGAAGCGGGTCTCCATCGCAATTTAACGCCGCGGCAGCTCTCCATGATCGCCATGGGCGGAGCGATCGGAACGGGATTGTTTCTGGGCAGCGCGATTTCCGTACAGCTTGCTGGGCCGGGGGTGATTTTCAGTTTCGTCGCGGCCGGGGCCATTGCGCTGTGCTTGATGTGGGCGCTCGGCGAAATGGCGATGGCCCATCCGGTGGCGGGTTCCTTCGGGGTGTACGCCGAAATGTACGTGCATCCCTGGGCCGGCTTTGCCATGCGCTACTCCTATTGGCTGGCGCAGGTGATCGCCACCGGCAGCGAGGTGCTGGCCGCTTCTATCTATTGCAAACACTGGTTTCCGCAGGTGCCCTCGTGGATGTGGATTGCGGGATTTTCTTCCGCGCTCGTTTATGTGAATGCACGGAGCGTGGCGAGCTTCGGGGAATTCGAATATTGGTTTGCGATGATCAAGGTGTTGACCATCGCCGTATTTCTGATTCTCGGCGCCGCCTTGCTCCTGGGCCTCGGATTCCCTCGGATCGGGGTCCAGAATTATACCGGGCATGGAGGATTTCTTCCGAACGGATGGCCAGGAGTCGGCCTCGGCGTGGCCATGGCGATCTTCAGCTTTCTGGGAGTAGAGATCGTGGCCGTCACATCCGGAGAAGCGAAAGACCCGACGACGGCCCTGCCGAGGGCGTTGCGCTGGACCCTCGGTCGTCTGGGACTGTTTTATGTGGGCGGGCTGGCGGTGGTTGTGGGGATCGTGCCATGGAACGAAGTCGGGCTGGGGGAAAGCCCGTTTGTGCGTGTTTTCGAGATCGTCGGCATTCCCGCTGCGGCGGGGGTGATGAATTTCGTAGTGCTTACCGCAGCGCTTTCCAGTGTCAATTGCAATTTGTATCTGATGGCGCGGATGCTTTTTTCCCTTTCGCGCGGAGGTTACGCGCCGGCGAGGTTAGGGCGCTTGAGTAAACGAGGGACGCCGGTGGTGGCCCTGCTCGTCTCCAGCGTTGGAATGTTCGCGGCCCTTTTCATGGATCATTGGTTTCACGCGACCGCGTATGTCTACATGTTGGGGTCTGCGTTCCTTGGCGGCATTTTTGTTTGGCAAATGATTTTTGTTACGCACCTGGCGTTTCGCCGCCGAACCCGAAGGTGGGCGAAAGCGCCTCTGCGGTTTGCGCCGCCCGGGCCGTGGAGTTCTGCTTTCGGACTTACCGGGCTAACGGCGGTGCTTATTTCGACGTGGTGGGTCCCGGGTCTGCGAATCACGCTGATCGCGGGAGTTCCCTGGCTTGTGTTCATTTCGCTGTGCTACCTTGTGTGGAGAAAGGTCCGTTCCCGGACGATTTCGGGTGGAGCTAAGGAAGATGGATGAACTGCTGAAATGGCGCGGGGAATTTCCAATCCTGGAGCGTACCACCTATCTGATCAGCAATTCGCTGGGAGCCATGCCTCGCGGCGTGTACGACGAAATGCGAGCCTATGCCGATTTGTGGGGCCAGCGCGGTGTGCGGGCGTGGGAAGAAGGCTGGTGGGAGATGGCCGTGAATGTCGGCGACCATATCGCTCCGTTGATCGGCGCAGAACGGGGCGAAATTTCGCTGCATCAGAATGTGACGCTCATCCAGGCGGTGATCAGCTCGTGTTTTGACTTTCGTGGGCCGCGCAATAAGGTGGTGATGACGGACCTGGAATTTCCATCGATTCAATACTTCTATCACGAGCAGCGGCGCAACGGGGCGCGTATCGAACTTGTTCCCAGCAACGATACGGTGCGGTTCGATCTCGACAAGTTTCTCGCGGCCATCGACCAGAACACGCTGCTCGTGCCCATCTCGCAAGTGCTCTTTCGAAGCGCTTACATCGTGGATGCCGGGGCGATTATTGAAAAAGCCCATCGCGTGGGGGCGCACGTTATTCTGGATCTTTTTCAAGCTACGGGGACGATTCCTATCGATGTCCGCGGACTCCGCGCGGATTTCGCGTGCGGTGGCGTGCTCAAGTGGCTGTGCGGCGGGCCGGGCGTGGGGTATCTCTACGTGCGGGAAGATCTGCGCCGGAAGCTGAAGCCGGCGATCGCCGGCTGGATGGCGCACCGGCGACCTTTCGCGTTCGAGACCGGCGCGATCGATGCGCGTGAGGATTCCTTCCGGTACTTGAACGGCACGCCGCCCATTCCTGCGCTGTATGCGTGTCAGCCGGGTCTCGACATACTGAACAAAGTGGGGATGGCCGCAATTCGCGAAAAGTCCATGCGCCTGACGGCACGTCTTTGGGAGGCCGCGAGGGCCCATGGTTGGCCCGTGAACACGCCGGAGAATCCCGCGGAGCGTGCCGGCACGGTTTCCGTGGATTGCCCGCATGCCGCGGCGGTGTGCCGCGAGCTTCTGGCGAGAGAGATTCTGGTGGATTACCGACCGAAAGCCGGCGTGCGGCTATCGCCCCATTTCTACAATCGCGAAGAGGAGTGCGATCTGGCCATGACGCAAATCGCGGACATTCTTGAAACACGGGCTTGGGAAAAGCATACCGCAGCGCTCTCGCATGCTTGAAGAGGGGACGGTATTTGAAAGGGTCAGGGAAGAGTAGGAGCGGCGCGATCAAGATGAAACCATTTCGCAATAACCGAGCTAGCGAGCGGTTCCTGGAGGGCTCTGGCGCGGACCAGTTCGCCGTCGAGCGCGCTGAGATGCTCGACAAGCAATTGCGGCGGCGCGGTGTTCATGATTCCGGGGTGTTGTCGGCCATGGCTGCGGTACGCCGTGAAGAGTTTGTGCCAAAGGAGTTTCGCCAACGAGCCTACGAAGACGCGCCATTGCCCATCGGTGAAGGCCAGACCATCTCGCAGCCGTATATCGTTGCGGCGATGACCGCGGCTTTACACCTCGCCGGGAGCGAACGCGTTTTGGAGGTTGGAACGGGCTGCGGCTACCAAGCCGCGATTCTTTCGCACCTCGGGGAAATTGTGTTCAGCATTGAGTCGCGTTCGGAGCTGGCTTCCTCAGCGGCTGCGCGGCTTGCGCGGCTCGGATATGCGAACGTGCATATTCACTGCGGCGACGGCACGCTGGGCCTGCCCGAACTTGCTCCGTTTGACGCCATCCTGGTCGCGGCAGCGGCGCCTCGAGTGCCGGAGCCGCTTCGTTGGCAGCTCGCAGAGGGCGGCCGTCTGATCTTGCCGGTAGGGGATGCCGACAATCAGGAATTGCTGTGCCTCGAACGGCACGGGAACGCCTTCGAGACGCGCACTCTGGAAGCCTGCCGCTTTGTGCCCCTTATTGGCTATTACGGATGGAAGGAACCCCCGGCGCGATGAGTTCCGCCGATCCCGACCTATCGATTGTTATTCCGTCCTACAACGAAGAGTTGCGCCTCCCAGCGACTCTCGAACAGATCGCCGCCTATCTGCCGAGTTTGGGAACAGACACAGAAATTCTGGTCGTCGATGATGGCTCGAAAGATCGTACCGCAGAAGTCGCTAAGACCTTTCAGAAGACATTTCCATCCCTGCGGTTGATTTCCAATGCTGTGAATCGAGGGAAGGGCTTCAGCGTTCGTCACGGGATGCGCGAAGCACGGGGCCGGAGCGTACTCTTCACGGACGCCGACTTGTCTGCTCCGATCGAAGAAGCGCCAAAACTTCTCAAAGCCCTGGAGACCTACGACATAGCCATAGGCTCCCGCGCGCTTGACCGCAGTCTTATCTCTGTCCATGAGTCACGATTCCGCGAGTTCGCGGGAATCATCTTTAACGCCATCGTGCGAGTGATCCTGCGACTGCCCTTTGTGGACACGCAATGCGGCTTCAAAGCCTTCCGCCGCGAACCGTGCCAAATTCTTTTCGAGCAGCAACGCATCGAGCGGTTCGGCTTCGATCCCGAATTGCTCTATCTGGCGAGACATCACGGCCTGCGGACCATCGAGATTCCCGTGCGCTGGGGGCACTCGCCTGCGACGAAAGTGAATATGTTTAGGGACAGCGTTCACATGTTTGTGGAAGTATTCATGATCCGCCTAAACTCGATCCTGGGCCGCTATCCGCGGGGTTCGTGAGGACCGCGGACGGAACGTACTTTATGTTGCAAAGTACTTGACCGGGTTGCGGTTTTTGCGCTATCCTGTGAGCATGCTAGCCGCTGGACCTCTCCGAGCGAATAAGCGCGAACCAATCCCCATCGACGCTCGCGCCGCCGATCATCTCAAATACATTCGCGAAACCATGGAGAGCGCAGCGGAGTTCACAGCCGTCCCTGGATGGGGCGGCGTGGCCATGGGCATTACCGCGCTGGTGGCCGCCTTCGTCGCAGCGCGGCAGTCTTCGCCGCGCGCTTGGCTCGCCGTCTGGCTCGTCGAAGCGTTTGTCGCGGTGGCCATCGCGGCACCGGCAGCCGCCACCAAGGCGCACCGCGCGAATTCGGCGCTTTTCTCTGTCCCGGGCCGCAAATTCCTCTTCAGCTTTGCTCCGCCAATCATCGTTGGCGGATTGTTGACCTTTGCGCTCTTCGCGGCGGGAGCGGCGGCAGCTCTTCCAGGCGTTTGGCTGCTTCTCTATGGCACGGCCATCGTCACCGGTGGGGCGTTTTCCGTGCGCATCGTTCCCGTCATGGGCTTTTGCCTGATGAGTCTAGGCGCTGCGGCGCTAGTTGCGCCAGCTGCATGGGGCGACGCTTTGATGGCCGCGGGGTTCGGAGTGTTGCAGATCGCTTTCGGAATTTGGATTGCACGGCATCACGGGGGATAAAAGGCAATCGTATGGCCAGGTCATCGACCGCACACCAGGAACGGCTGCAGCGCACGCGCGAACGCGATGCCTCGCTGGCTGCCGTGCGGGGATCCGCGCGCGAAGCCGTCTCGCCAGACCTGGACAGGCTGATCCACGAACGGATTCGGCTAGGGATTGTGAGCGCGCTGGCGGTGAACCGTTCGCTAACTTTCAATGAGTTGAAGGCCTTGCTGAAGACCACGGACGGCAATCTGAGCGTTCACGCCCGCAGGCTGGAAGAAGCGGACTACATCGCGTGTACGAAGTCGTTTGATGGACGGCTGCCCAAGACGGAGTACCGGCTGACGGCAGCGGGCCGACGGGCACTGGAGCGTTACCTGAATCATATGGAGGCGCTGATTCGCGCGACGCGCGAGGGCTAGAAAGGCAAAATTTTTTAGCCATTTACTTTGTGTTGTAGAGTAGTTTATGCGACTTTCCCCGCGGCGGAGAAAGCAGTAAAAACATGCAACCCCTGACCATGCAGCATCTGGCCACTAGGCGTCCTGAACCTGTCTCGGGCTCAGGCCTGCACGTGGCCATCATTTCGGACGGCAACGGCCGCTGGGCCACCTCGCGCGGACTTCCTCGCTCGGCGGGGCATCGCGCCGGCGTCGAATCAGCCCGGCGGGTCATCGAAGCAGCGCCGCGCTTGGGCATTCATACGCTCACGCTGTTTGCGCTGTCCTCGGCTAATTGGAAGCGCCCGGCGGCGGAGGTTAATGCAATTCTTCGCCTTTTGCATGAATATCTGCTGGTAGAAACAGCGCATTGCGTCGAGGAAGGCGTTCGGCTTAGCGTCATTGGTCGCCGCGACCGCATTCCTGCCACCTTGCGCCAGGCCATCGCCGATTCCGAAGCCGCCACGGCAAGCGGTGCGAGGCTCCATCTTCGGCTGGCCATCGACTACTCTGCGCGCGAAGCGATCTTCCACGCCGCATGCCGATTTTACAAAGTCACCGAACTCTCTCAAGAGTCGTTCTCGAACGTCCTCGCGGAAGTTCTTCGTGGCGGCTCTACGGAAGTGGATCTGCTCATACGAACGGGAGGCGAGCAGCGGCTCTCTGATTTTCTTCTATGGGAGTGCGCCTTCGCCGAATTTGTTTTTCTGCAGAAACGCTGGCCGGATTTTTCCGCGTCGGACCTGGAATGCGCCGTACAGGAATTTGGCAGGCGAGAGCGGACCCGTGGAGCTCTGCCCGACGCCATCGCCGGATAACTTCGTCCAGAGGGAGCAGAAAACATGACTGAAACTACGCCTCACTTGGCACCCGTCGTTGTGCTGCTATTTCTAGGCGCTGTTTTCGTTACCGCCGTCAGCCTCCTGGTGTTGCTGTACGGTGCAGCCAGGCGCTCCAGGCTATACGCGCGCATTGGCGGCGGCGCCGCGGCGATGGTGGTTGCGGGCTACGGGCTTCTGCTTTGCGGTGTATCGCTGGCCAGCAGTGAAAAGATCTTGCCAGTTGGCGGGTGGAAATATTTTTGCGAGATCGACTGTCATATTGGCTATTCCGTCTCCGGAGTCGAGACAACTGGCGCGCTCGGCGCGGAGACGGGACAGACTTCTGCCCGCGGCCAATTCGTCGTCGTTCGAGTGAAGGTGTGGTTCGACGAACACACCATTTCTAGAAACCGCGGTGACGGGCCACTCACACCCAATGCACGCCGCGTCGTGCTCGAAGACGCCAACGGCCGCGTGTACGCGCCGTCTCCCGAGGGAGAAGCCGCGCTCATGGGTGTCGAGGGCCAAGCGGGGTCTCTCGGCGAGCCACTTCGCCCCGGCCAATCCTTCGAGAAGGATCTGGTCTTCGAAGTGCCCAAGGACGCCTCCGCACTGCGCCTGCTGATCACCGAGGACGACCCGGAGACGGTCCTAATCATCGGCCACGAAAACAGCCTGTTGCATAGGAAGATCTATCTCGGCCTGGACTCCGCTCCACGTATCACCCGTGAAATCAGTCCGTTAGCTCCTGGCCACTAAGCTCGGCGAAGCTATTCTCCGCCCCCCACCGCTGACGTTTCGCCTGCGGCAGTCGTCTATGTTCCAGGAGCAAGAAATGGGAACTACGGGACTGGCGCTACCCTGGGAGACTAGAATCTCTTCCGTGCCGCGCGAACCGGAGAATCGAGTGGAAACTTCCGAAGACCTTGCAAGCCACGCCAGCCCGAGTGCGGCGTCTAGAGCCACGACCCCGGCAGCTTCCGAGGACGCCGAGCTAGCGGAGCGCTGCCGGACGGGTGATCTTGGAGGATACGAACGTCTCTACGCCCTGCATGGGTCGCGCATGAAGAATGTGGCGCGCAATCTTCTGGGAAGCCCGGTTGACGCCGAAGATGCCGTGCAGGAAACCTTCTTGAAAGTGCAGCGAAGCATCGCCAGCTTTCGCGGGCAATCCAGCTTTGTGACCTGGACGTACCGGATTCTCATCAACACTTGCTACGACGCACGGCGCAGCCGGGTGCGGAAAAAAGAAGTAGCGAATGACGACAGCGAAGATGCACCCCGGGCGGAGCCGCGCGCGCCTGGCGCACATCCTTCCTTGCGGATGGCGCTGGAACGGGCGCTGCATGGCTTGACGAAGCATCAGCGCGACGTTTTCTTGCTATACGAAGTCGAAGGATTCCATCATGCCGAAATTGCCGGGATGCTGGAGATTACGGAGACGGCCTCGAAGAATACACTTTTTCAGGCGAAGAGAAATCTTCGGCAGGTGCTGGAACCTCCGCGGAGCACTGGCGCTCGAGGAGCAGGGTGAATGACGATGAATACTACATGTGAAGACCGGGCCAGGATTTTTGAGGACGGCACGCCGGCAGAATGGGCGGCCTTCGAGGCCCACAGCGCGGACTGCGCCGTCTGCTCCGAACAGCTGCGCTCCTGGAAGGCGCTGAGCGCCGCTGCACAGGAAATGCGCGACTACTCCGATAGCCCTTTGCTGTGGTCTCGCATCGAGCGCGCGCTGACCCGAGAAGCTGCCGCCAAGAACCAGCGCTCCGGACGATGGGCCTGGCTCTCGCTTGGATTTGGCCTCTCTCTGGGATGGCAAACCGCCGCGGCTGCTACCTTGGTGCTGATCCTGACAGTTTCCGCCGGCTGGATTTATGTGCATCCGACTGGGCCTGGACCGAGCGGTGATCAGGCTCTTCTGAAGAGTCCAGCTCTTGCCGAAGTGGAACGCGCCCAGACGGCTTATGTCCAGGCGATCGACAAGCTGGCTGCCGAAGCCAAACCGGCGCTCGAGAATTCTGCGACCCCTTTCGAAGCGAGTTACCGCGAGAAGCTGCTGGTGCTGGATAGCGCCATCAACGATCTTCGCGCGCAGGCCGGGATGAATCCGTCCAATGCGCATCTTCGGCGGCAACTGCTGGCGATGTATTTGGAAAAACAGCAAACGCTGCAAGATATTTTGGAGGAAAAGCGATGAAGTTGTCTTTGTTGAACCGCAACAGAGAGCGTTTGCGCGGCGCGCGCCTGGAGGCCGGGATGGCAGCCGTCCTTCTGCTCGCGGCTTCTCCGGGGTTCGCGGCTGGGAGCAGCGCGCAGGATGAGGTCACCCGCAATTTTGAAAAGACATTGACGCTGGGAGCCGGGCAGTCCGTGCGTATCGAACACAAATTCGGGGAGGTCAAAGTCCACGGCGAATCCGGACGCGAGGTAAGAATCTCCGCCGTGATCCGCGCGCAAGCCAGCTCGCACGAAGAAGCCGAGTCCTTCGCGCAAAAAATTCAGATTGAAGTGCAACAAACCGGTGAAGGCATCCAAGTCCGCACCATCTATCCGCCAGAAGAGAACAGATGGTTTCACATCAGCAAACATTCTTCCTGGTCCGTGAGCTACGACATCGCGATGCCTTCTGATGCCCCGTTAAATATCCGCAACGGTTACGGAAGTGTGGATGTCGCCCGCGTCCACGGTGCAGTGGAGGTCGAGAACGGCTACGGCTCGCTCATCGTGCGCGATGCCGGCCCGGCGCGCTTGAACAATTCTTTCGGCAGCATTGAGCTCGACGGCGCCGCAGGCAACGCGGTCGTCAACAATAAGAACAGTTCCGTTCAGGTTTCTAACGTGAAAGGCACACTCGAGGTGCAAGACCGGTTCGGCAGCATCACCGTTCAGAACATCCAGGGTGCTGCGACGATTACCGGGGGGAACGGAATGGTCACGTTGTCCGATGCCGCCTCGGCAAGGGTCACAACTTCGTTCGGGAACGTGGACACCCGAAACATCCGCGGCGATTTGTCCGTCCACGACAACAACGGCAACATCGATATTTCGGCCATCGCCGGCTCTCTGGACGTAAGCGACAGCTTCGGAAACGTGACGTTCGCCGATGTGAAGGGCCGAGTAAACTGTACGACCAATAACGGCCGCGTCAAGGCCAGCTCGCTGACGGGAACTTCCGTGACCATCCGCGATTCCTTCGGCAACTTGGAGCTGGAGAATCTCAACGGCGCCCTTGATGCGGAGACCTCCAACGGAAAAATAACGATTCATGACGTGCGTGGCAGCGTCACGCTGAAATCCTCCTTTGGGGCCATCGAAGCGACCAACGTGCCGAAGGGAATCCGCGCCGTCACCGGAAACGGAGCCATCACACTCACCGATATCGGGGCAGACGCCTACGCGAAAACCAGCTTTGGCAGCATCCTGGCCGAGCACATAAACGGCAACTTCACAGGGGAAGACAGCAACGGCTCGGTCACCGCGCGAAATGTAAAAGGAGACGCCACCGTAAACACTTCCTTCGCGGGTGTTACGCTGGAATCCGTAGGCGGCCGCATCCGGGTGGACAATCAGAACGGTGCCATTTCCGTTTTCGCCCTGCGTCCTGCTAGCGGCTGCCGGGACATTTCCCTCAAGACGTCCTTCTCATCCATCCGCGTCCACATTCCGGACGGCGTTGGCTACAACCTTACGGCCCGGACTTCCTTCGGCAGAGTTTCTTCCGAGTTGCCGGTTACCGCGACGGGAAACATTGGCGGCGATTCGCTGAACGGGACGATCGGTGCGGGAGGCTGCCAGTTGCAACTGACCGATTCGAACGGAAGCATTGAAATCGCCAAGGCGCCTTAAAGGGGGGTGGGTTAGGCCGGGGGCCGGTAGATAGCTTGGCGGGCGGATCAGCGAAACGAGCCTCGTGCGAGAGCCATGGCAAAAGCTTTCTTTAGTACGCGAGTCGCCGTTTCGGTCAGGTGGTACTGCCGAAGCTGGTCTTCGCTAGCAAAAACCACGTCGGTGACATCGCTTCCAGCGCGCGGTTCCCCGCCCATGCGCTCGCACAAATAGTCCACAATGACGAAATGAAAGCGAAGCCGCGGCTTTCTCCCGGAAGGCAGCGGGCCAGCGTCCGGAAATATCCGATCAAAAACTTCAATGAGCTCAAGTACGCGCACCTCAAGGCCAGTTTCTTCGCGCAGTTCGCGTCGAACGCCCTCTTGGAGGGATTCTCCGAGCTCCAATGTTCCGCCTGGAATGGACCACTCGCCACGGAGAGGCTCGCTGCCGCGGCGGATCAGCAGAGCACGGCCATGGTCAATGATCACGCCGCCAACGCCGACGACGGGACGCTCGGGGTATTCGCGGGAGGAAGCCAATTTAGGAAATCTGCCCTGGTGCGGTTTACAATCCAAGCCGCCGCGCATTAGAGTTGACTTACGACAACGCGGTATATAATACGCCATGGTGGCGGCGGCACAATCTGTGGGGCCCCGCCCTGCGAACATTTCTACGGAGGATGGAGCCGTGATCCGCTGCCCTGAATGTTCCACCGAAATCGATGTGGACGAAGACGAAGTCGAAGAGGGTGAAATCTTGAGTTGTCCCGAGTGCGAATCCGAGCTCGAGGTCTCGCAGACGCATCCCGTGCATCTGAACCTCATCTCCGACGACCTCGATGAAGAAGACGACGATGATGAAGAAGCCGCGGAAAACGGCGACCTCCTCAAAGACGATGAGGAAGAGGAAGACGAAGAAGAAGAGGAAGAGGAGTAAGCGGCTTCGGGCAGCCCATCCAGCATCCCCTATCCTCGACCCAGACATCCAATGTGACAGGAGCGGACTTATGATGAGTCCCCGGTGGTTTATTGTCGTGGGAACGGCAGCGCTATTTATTTGCTTGGGCCCGGCCTTTTCCCGTGCCCAGGAGCCGGCACCTCCAACGCCTCCAGCGTCGCCGGCCTCTGGGGCGCCGGCCCCGGAAAAGTCGCAGAAGGAGAAATACAGCCACGCCAACGATTTTCTGATCATCGGAACAATATTCGATCCCAAAGGGTATGCGTTTGCTGGCGTGGAGCTGCGCATCCGGCGCGGCCATGAGAAAAAATATCGCTGGGACAGCTACACAAATTCACGAGGCGAATTTGCCGTCCGCGTGCCGCAAGGCTGGGACTATGAAATGGTGATCCACGCAAAGGGCTTCGCGGATCAAAGGCGCGCGCTCGACGCCAAGACAGGCGTGAGCGAAGCACGTATAGTGTTTCATATGGAATCCGCAGAGGGAGTGAAGAGATGAACGCGCCAAAACGAGTCCTGTTAATGGCGGCCATTCTGGCATTGGCGAGCCTATGGACTGTTGCGCAAGACGCCAAAAAGGAAGCCCAGCTCCGCACGGTACATGGAGTGGTGCTGGACAAATCCGAAAACCTCATCTCGGAAAGCGTGGTTTTCCTGAAAAACACGCGGACCAATGTAGTGCGCAGCTCCTATACGGACAATACCGGCAAGTACCGCTTCAGCGGTCTCGATCCAAACGCGGACTACGAAATCCATGCGGAAAAGGAAGGCGTGCAATCAGCGACTCACACCGTTTCGAGTTTTGATAGCCGCAAGGACATCACACTAAATCTGAAAATCGACAAGAAGAAGGGTTGAGCAAAGCGGAACGTCCCCGGTTTTCTGGTCCCGGATCGCGCGGCCTTACCTAGCCGGATGCTTCTGCCGGCGGTGGGCAGAGCTCGGGACTTGTCCAAAGGAATCCGGCTAGGATCCGGCAGAAGGTCTCGAGAACCCGTTCCTCGAAGAGTGACAAAACTGCTAAGAGCCTGGGAAATGCCGATGAAACCCTTTGCGGGGGAAGCGAATCTAAACCCCCAGCATGGCTTTCTGGAAACTCGGTCAGCCCATTTTTCGCAAGATCCATCTCCCAGGAGAGAATTGGAGTTGTGAGTGCATAGCACCTTTGGGAGGCCGAGCCATTTGTTTCTACGAATCCTGATTGTTTTAGTTTTTATAGTTCCGTCGACTTTTGCACAACAGCCCCAATCACAGCCACCTGCGCCCGCTCCGGCCGAGTCTCAGGCGGATAAAAGCAAGAACGGGAAGGAAGAACAGGATAAGAAGACGGCGGATGAGCAAATTGGGAAGAGCAAGCTCGAGAAAGAAACCGGGACGGTAAACGACCGCATTTTTGAAGTGCTGCCGAATTATGGAACGGTTGAAACCTCGCAGACTCTTCCACCGCTCACCTCTGGGCAGAAATTTCGGCTTGCCACCGCAGGAGTCTTCGACTGGGCCGCATTTCCGTTCAACGGGACGCTAGCCGCCATAAGCCAGGCGAAGGGTGATCCAAAGTCCTGGGGACAAGGCTGGGGGGCTTATGGAAAACGCTACGGTGAGTCCTTTGCCGACAACAGCATCGGTACCTACATGACCACGGCCATTTTCCCGAGTTTGCTCCATGAAGATCCTCGCTACTACCAGATGGGTAAGGGTAGCTTCGCGCATCGCGCCTATCATGGGATCAATCGACTGTTCGTCACGCGCACGGACTCCGGACATGATCGGTTTAATGTCTCGGAGTCGGCAGGCAACGCTGTCGCGGCCGCAATCTCCAATATCTACCATCCAGCCGAAGATCGCACGGCATCACGAAACGCTTCGACGTTTGCTTTCCTTATTCTTTACGATGGTCTCTCCAACGAACTAAAAGAATTCTGGCCAGATATTCGACGAAAAGTCTTCCACAAAAACACTCCGTAAGAATCCGCGGCAGCGGCTTCACCGAAAATCAATCTTGTGCCGGTGCCAGAACTCGCACCGCCTGCGGTACTACTTCAATCACTGCCGGCGTGGAACCCAGAATCTCGCCATCTCCGTGAAACATACAGGGCCGATCTGTGGTGAACTTTACTGCCTGTACCCTCATGCGATGGACCTGCGGAGTCCGTAGCTCGCCGCTCTTCAACAGCCGTGGCAACAACTTCAAGACTTGCAAAGCACTCAGGTCTTCCACCATCACCGTATCGAGCCAGCCGTCGTCCAAGCGCGCCTCGGGCGTGAGCCTTATTCCCGAGCCGTAGGTCGGCGTATTAAGGACGGCAGCAAAAAGAGAGTTGACTTCCATCGACGGCAAGTCGCTCCCCGGAAATTCCGCTCTCACTCGGATGGCGCGGTGCCCGCAGAATGCCCGCAGCGCCGACGCAATATAGCGAGATCTGCCGGGCATCCGGCGAAAGGTTTCGTTTGCGTACCGCGCCGCTTCCGCATCTATTCCCAATCCCCCTCCGCCTAGATACAACCGCACACGGCCGTCCGCGGTGCGCGCCCTCGCAAGATCCACTCGCATCGGGTGCCCTCGTAGAATCGCCCTGGCGGCTGCAACGGGGTCCTCAGGCAGCTGCAGTGCAGCGGCAAAATCGTTCCCGCCACCTGCCGGCAAAACGCCCAAAACAACGTCGGAGCCATACGTGGCATTCACCAATGCTTGCATGGTGCCGTCGCCTCCAAGGGCGAACAGCCGTCGTTTGCCACTGTGTACCGCAGCAAGCGCATGCCATTCGAGGTCCTTAGCACTGCCAACGGAAATAAATTCCGCGGGAACGGAGGCCGCTTCGAACACTTTTCGAATTCGCGGAAGAACAGAGAGGGCGCGCCCGCCGCCTGCGTTGGGATTGACGTACACGACTGCCGGCAGCAAAGAAGAGATGGCGCTGGAGTCGGCCACTGGGTCTGCTTCCTGCCCAACCCGTTGTACGCCTGTCAATCAAAACGCAGGGCGCAGTTGAGCGCATGGCTGCCGATATGCGATCTCTCCCAAACGGTTCTCTGCGTGGCGCCGCGAGCCCGGAGGCCCGGCGAGATCGCTCAGCCTTTACTTCTCGGTCCCACTTGAAGCCGCCGCGGCGGCGGTTACGGCAGCCAGGTTGTTTTCAGTAAGAATGTGGTTGAACGCGGGAAGCTCTCGCTCGATGAGCTCCTGGAAGTCCGCGACCGCTGCTGTAAGCTCCGTCTCAATCGCCTGAAGCAACTCCAGAGCGGTGTCTGTCGGTTGAAAGTCGGCCCCACCGGCGACGTCTCCGCCGCCAGGACCAACCTCGGCGTTGAGCCAAATAAGGTTTAGATAAACCTTGTCGGCCTCTACGAAGTATTTGTCATCGCTGTTGATCTGCGAAGGCGTGACCAGCTTAAGCTCCACGGATTGCAGCTTCTTGTCCATCTCCTCGACGGTTTTTAGAAGCTCAGCCTTGCGCTTGGATTGTGCTTCATCCTCCGCTGGTGCCGGCTCTGGTTCGTCGAAGTCGTCTGGTTCAGCCGAGGGCGGTTTTTCCTTCTCTTTTTTCTTTGGCGGACGAAGCATCGTTTCAATCACCTCGATTTGTTTCCGCAACCACTCGATCTGGTTGAACACGTCGGAAGCGTGGGTGATGTCGTCGCGGATTCGCAGCTGCGTCTTGACCGACGATGCAATGTCCGCTTCCGAAGCCGAAATGCGTGGGTCAGGCAATATAGTCAGAGGCTCAGTGAAAGATTGGCCTGTCACCGTCAGACGAACGGAATACTTGCCGGGCGCAACCATGGGGCCGACCTCAGCTGGGCTAATTCCCCAATGGGTGATGGGCCTAGAGTCGGCGTCGCGGAAGCGCGGCTCCTGCCAAATGTGCGGGTTTTCAGAAGTCGCCGTACGCAGCGCGATCAATCGCGGTGACTCGTAGCGCATATCCCACTTCACGCGATTGATTCCCACATGGGCCTTCGTTTTGAGTTTACGGATGGTTTTACTTTCCGGACCCAGAATCTCGATTTCCACCGGATCCTTAGGCGCTGATTTCAACGAAAAGTTGATCAAGGCCTGCCCGCCGCGAACAAAGCGATGGGTGGGACGCGGCTCGAAAAGAACCGTGGGAGCATCCGGGTGGCTCTTGGCGAGCTGTTCCAGCGGAGTAATGTCGTCGAAAATGTAGAGCCCTCGCCCGTAGGTGGAAATCACCAAGTCGTGGAAATCTTTCTGCACCACCGCCCACGTCACCGGAGCGTGAGGCAGACCGGTCTCTAACGCCGTCCAGTGCCCTCCGTCGTCCAGCGAGTAATACAGACCGTTCCCCGTACCCGCAAACAGTAAGCCTGCGCAGTTTGGATCTTCGGCGATGGCTCGCACGTACCCTAGCGCAAACTTCGGCAAATTGCTGCTGATCGGTTTCCAGGTTTTGCCAAAATCGGTGGTCTTGTAAAGGAAAGCATCCCGGTTATCCATCAAATGAAAATCGACGGCGATGTAAGCAGTGGCGGGATCAAAATTCGAAGGAGCAATGCTGCTGATGGTTCCCCATAAAGGCAATCCGGAAATATTCTTGGTTACGTTCGTCCAATTGGCAGCGCCGTCTTTGGTATACCAAAGCTGACCGTCGTTGGTGCCCGCCCAGATCAGACCTCTTTGGATTTTGGAAGGGGCGATGGCGAAAACCACTTCTCCATAAAACTGTCCCAGATTGTCGCCCACGATTCCGCCTGAAGAGACGATGCGACTGGGATCCTGCGTGGAGAGATCCGGGCTGGTTACTGTCCAACTCTGCCCAGCGTTCGTCGTTTTGAAAATGACTTGGCATCCGTAGTAAACGACGTTGTGGTCGAAGGGATCGACGGCCAGCGGCGCAGTCCAGTGACATCTATATTTGATATCGGTCGGCGGCGAATCCAAAGTATGAAGATAGGGGCTCACGGAACGAGCCGTTTTGGTTCGCCCATCCCACCGCGTCACTTCATCTCCATAGCAGGTGGCCCAGACGATGTTGGGATCGGCCTGATCGGGAATAGTAAATCCGGATTCACAGCCGCCCATGTGACGATCCCATCCCGTTTCCTGTGAATCGATCGGCACGCTCGGTCCACGCATGTTCCCGTCATCTTGCATGTTGCTGTAGAAGTAGTAGGGAGTCTGGCTGTCCACGTCCACGTGGTACATCTGGCCGATGGGCAGGGTGACGCGGTGAAACCCCCGACCGTGCACCGTGGTAATGATCATCCCGGCGTCGTCCGTAATCACAAAGCGATCAGGATTTGCAGCATCAATCCAAATATCGTGAGTGTCTCCTCCCCAGCGCACCTCTTGAAAATTTTGCCCGCCATCCAGCGACTGATGAAACGAGCTGTTGGCCACTAGCACTTCATTGTCGTTCCCGGTGGATACCGCGATTCGAATGTAGTAACCGGCCCGGCCGATCAAAGACCTCTGGTAATTGACGGCTTTCCAATGGAAACCAGCGTCGTCCGATCTCCATAGCGAACCCTGGTCTTTGGTCTGAATCAATGCGAAAACACGGTTCGAGTTTGTGGGCGCGACAGCCACATCAATCTTCCCGAGCGGTGCATGAGGCAATCCGTGCTCTTCGATGCGCGTCCACTTCGTTCCCCCGTCGCGTGAGACATACACTCCGCTCCCGGGACCGCCGCTAAGCTCGGCCCAGGTATGCATTTCCAACTGCCACATCCCGGCAAAGAGCACCCGCGCATTGTGGGGATCCATGGAAAGGCCAGAGCACCCGATGTTCTCCCCCGCAAAAAGCACACGTTCCCAATGCTGGCCGCCGTCGAGGGTCCGGAACACGCCGCGTTCCTGCTGCGGTCCAGTCGCGCGGCCAAGCGCGCAAGCGAAAACGACTTCGGGATTCGCCGCGCTGACGATAATTCGGCCGATCCGGCCAGTCTCCTGCAACCCCATATTCGTCCACGTCTTACCCGCATCGGTGGACTTATAGATTCCATTTCCTATTACGTCGCTATCGCGGATCACCCAAGCCTCGCCGGTTCCAGCCCACACAACACTGGGATCAGACGGCGCGACGGCAAGCGCCCCGATGGCCGCAACAGGCTGCTTATCGAAAATAGGCGCCCAGCGGTTGCCGCCGTCGGTCGATTTCCAAACCCCGCCGGAGGCAGCTCCGGCGTAGTAGGTGCTAGGATCTCCCGGGACTCCAGCGACGGACGCGATGCGGTTTCCCACCCGCGGCCCAACAAAGCGAAATCGAAACTGGCCATCCTCCCCGGCGTCCGGTTGCTGGGCGAGCGCCGCCGGCCTCGCACACAAGACCATCAGTAGTGCGAAACAAACCTTTTCGCTTCGGATGAGCGCCACGAAAACCTCCAGCAAAAAAAGGGGATGGGAATAAGTGGTGCCGGCGGAGGGAATCGAACCCACGGCCTAGGGATTATGAGACCCTCGCTCTACCACTGAGCTACGCCGGCACTAAAACAGTTCTTAATGCTACGGAGTCGATCGCAAATGTGTCAAGCATTCCCGCGAAAGGCCATACGGTGCTGTCCTCGTTTGCATTGCTTTCGTCCTATGCGGGCGGGAATGGACCGCCAACTGCCAGTAATGTGGCTCTCGTTTTTACCCCTGGCGTACTAGTGGTTTCTGGATAACATCGCGCCCTGTCCCCATAACGCCGGCATCTTGCCTGGCGTTCTTGCTTTCTGCTGTTAACCAGCAGCTTACACTGTGTTGTTCGCAACTTCAGAAACAACCCGCGTTTTCCGGAAGCTAGCCAGCTCGGGCGCCAGCCATATCTCCGGCCACCAACGGTGGAAGAAGGAGGTTGCCGCCCGATCATGCCTGAGGAGAGTGCTCCAACGGTCCCGCCCGCGCCTGAACTTAGGAGAGCAACCTACCTGTCCTAAAGTCCCAACAGGCTTAGTACTACTGTACCGTTGAACCTATACGTACTAAAACCTATTCTCCTGGTGTTGGTGAACGAGTTGGTGAACGAGCGGCCCCCTCACACTAGGCGAAAGCCCGGCGAAGGGATGGGTCGGCAGGTGTGTACCAATACGGAACAGATCCGTAGCGCGAGCTACTTGACATCCCTGTGGTATGGGTTACAGTGCCTTTGGGTATATTCTCCATCCCCGGAGGCATAAATGTCCAGGAAACTCGCAGTGGTATCTCTAGCCATGCTCATTTTGGCTGGTGCTATGGGTTTGAAGGCTATCGTTACGGCGCACGGCGACGGCAGCGTAATTATGGCCAACGGCTGTGCACCACCACCGCCGACACCGTATCGCAATGGCTGCGCACCGGCACCGCCGACGCCGTATAGGAACAGCGAAGCACCACCACCACCGACGCCCTAAGGACAAACCGCACTGAGGTATCCGCAGCAGTCGACATAGCCTTCTGCGGAGGCGGGGGTCAGGGGCGTAGGTAGATAGGCAGGAAACGTGCCTGGTCCATTTGCATACATGATCTGGTTGGTTGGTCTCCTTTGTGAGGCAGCTGTGGTGGTGTGTGCGCTCAAGAGGCGCGCATTCCGTCGCTATCTGCTCCTAAATTTGTACATGGCAAGCGCGGCTCTTAGTGAGCTTGGGCGCTACAAGATTCTCGCGTTGTATGGCTTCGGTTCGAAGCAGTACCAATATTTTTACTTTTACTCTGACGCGATCCTGACGATTATTCTATATTTCGCGCTTTGTACACTCTACGTTCACGTCTTCAGCGAAATGAAGGCAGAGCGTTACGTGAAAATGGGCACCCTGCTGCTTCTTGCGGGGACAGCGGTATTCACAGGCGCCGTCGTCTTGCAATCCTCGGCAAAACTTGTCACTCATTTCGTCGTGGAGCTCTCGCAGAACTTGTATTTCGTTGGCCTGGTTCTCACCTACGTTTTGTGGGCGGCCATCCTCAAGCTTCGAGAGACGCGCACTCGGCTCATCCAACTTGTGCTTTCCTTGGGCGTTTATTTCAGCTTATTTGCGGCTGACTACGCCATCCGGAATTTGTATCCGCAGCTGAGTTCTGTGTTTGTCCCCATCGTCCAGGTTTTTGGGCTGTTCCTTCCGTTGGCTTGGGCATATGCCTTCTGGCGCTTGCCTGAAGAAGCCCGGCTGGTACCTTCGCGCCTTGCGGTGATCCCCCGATGATGGCCGCAATCATTCTGGTCTGCTCGATCGTTTTCTTACTGCAGTTCTTCGTGTCTTATTGCCGCTCTCTCATCGCGGCTTCGATCAAGCATCCTCTTTCTGCCGAAGTGCAGGATGTTACGGGGATTAAGAACTCGGCGACCGGTGATGATTTTGCCCGCGTTGTACAGCTTTTGCAGCTCTGCCCGGACCGCCCGGAAGATCGCAGCGGGATCCAGGCCATTGGAGCCTATTTCGGACTTTTGGGGGCTGTGCGCGCCAGCGTTGCGCGACTCATTCCTTCGTTGCGAGCCTGGACCGAGACAGAGCGCGGGCAGTGTACCTATTTTGCGGCAGTGACCCTGGAGCGCCGCATTGCCTTCAGCAGGGACATGTTCGCCCAGCAGTTGGAAACCTAACCGTAAGCTGTTGCCGGGCTTTCCCTTCAGTGCCCCGCTGCCTGATTAGCCACATCGGGATAGCACTCGCTGCTTGACTTTTCGAAGCCCGTGGTATTCTGAAACGGTTCCCTCCTCACCGGAGTGGACGCGTCCGCAGCGCAAAAACGACCGGTGACAAAAACATGTCTGCAGTGTGGCGCTGTACTCCCTTCGCGCGTACGCGTCTGCGTTTTTTGCGATTCATCCCTAACGCTCGATGGTTCTTCAGAAGCGCAGACCTCCGGGCCTGATGCGCAGCAAATGCCTGGCCTGCAAATGGGCCGGACCAATGTGCAAGCCGCGCCCAGCTTGGATGGGGATGCCGCTTGGCGTGGTGAGCTCACCCGGCGTCTTGAAACCTATCGCGCCCGAAGACGGAAGGTTGCGCCTAACCTTGCGCAGTCAGAATTGCCTTTCCAAGAGCCTCTGGCAGAGCCGCCCGCTCACGGTTCTGTGAGTGTCGTTGGAGTTTCGCCCGTGGCCGATGACGATTTTTCTTTCACCATCGCGATCGGCCGGAACGCGGCGACGCGGGAAGAAGCGCGAATGGTAATCGACGTATCCCTGCCTCCGGCTGCGGAGCAGGTCTTCGGGGCAGCACCCCTAACAGCCATGCCTTCGGAGCAGACCAGTCTGTACCCGGTGGCCGCTATCGAAGAGCGCCGCCTTGCTGGATTGATCGACGCCGGTTGCCTGCTTTTCGCCTACGGTGCCTTCCTCACACTCTTCGGTTCACTTGGCGGAGAGTTTACGTTCAGCAAGCTGAGCGCAGCTGTATGCATCGCAACCTTCATCATCGTGTACTTGCAATATTTTGCCCTCTTCACGGTTTTCGGCGGCACAACTCCGGGCATGATGCTTCGCGGCTTGCACGTCGTCAGCTTTTCCGGCGAAACTCCGTCGCCGCGCCAGATGCTGTGGCGCAGCGTGGGCTACATGCTTTCGGCTGGGACTTTTTTCATGGGTTTTCTGTGGGCCTTGTGGGATGAAGATGCCCTGACTTGGCACGATCGTTTGTCTCACACCTATCTTTGCCCGGCTCCAACGCTCGCCGACATAGAGGCCACCCACGCCGCGCAGAGCCGCTGAAACCGGCGCCGGCCATTTCTTTTCTGAGAGATCTTTTTACCCGCGGCACTCGCGGGCGATGCGCACGATGGTGCGAAGGCTGAGCTGCACATCGGCTTCCGTGGTCGCCCAGGAACAGACGCTCACTCTCATCGCGGACTTTCCTTGCCACTCCGTTCCGCCACACCAGCATGTGCCGTCTTCCTGAACGGCGCGAATCACTTTCTCCGTGATCCCCGCGCTGCCGAAAGAAACAAGCACTTGGTTGATCACCACGTCGTTTAGCACTTCGAAGCCTGCCTTGCGAAATCCTTCTTCGAATCGTTGCGCGTACGTGCAAGTTCGCTCAATCAAGGAGCGGAGGCCGGCGCGCCCTGTAGACTTCAGCGCCGCCCACAATTCCACACCGCGCGCTCTTCGCGACGACTCGGGAGTGTGGTGCATTGGCTCGCGGCGCGCGCTTCCCGCAAGGTAAGCGGCCGTAATCGTCATCGCGGAGCGTAACGCCGCGCCGTCCTTCACCAGGACAATTCCGCTGTCGTAGTTGACGTTCGGCCATTTGTGCGCATCCGTGGCCCAGGAGTCCGCTTGCTCGAATCCTTTCGTTAAGTGCGAATACTTCGGAGAAACGGCGGCCCACAAACCAAATGCGCCGTCCACGTGAACCCACGCCCCTTGCTCCCGAGCACGAGCGCAGATCTCTGTGGCCGGATCAAATGCCCCGGTGTTCACATTGCCCGCCTGCATACACAGGACCGTTCGTTCCGTGAGTCGCGGCAGCTTGTCGGCGCGCATTCGCCCTTGGCCGTCGACTTCTACGCGCGTCAGACGTTTTTTCCCGAACCCTGCAAGACTCAGCGCCTTGAGAATGGAAACATGTACTTCGTCACCCACAACAACATCGATTGGAGGCGCACCAAACATCCCATCGTCCACAACGTTCCATCCCGCGCGGGCAAGAAGAGCGTGCCGCGCCGCCAGAAGGGCCGTAAAATTCGCAGTCGTAGCACAGCTCACCAGTCCGCCCTGGCAGTTCTCTGGCAAGCCAAGCGCTTCGCATACCCAGCTGAGCACCACCTCTTCCAGCTCTGCCGCCACTGGCGACATGACTCGCAGCGCCGCATTTTGATCCCACGCTCCCGCCACCCAATTTGCCGCAAGAGACGCGGGCAGGGTTCCGCCATTAACGAAACCGAAGTATCGTCCGCCCGTCGTCGCTACCGTTGCTGGAGAGCCGATTTGATCTAACCTCTCGAGCACCTGGCTAGGATCGCTCGGCGATGTGGGGAAGGGTTCGCGGAACTTCAGAAGGTTCTCCAAGTCCTTTTGAGCTGGCGCAACTCGGCGTTCGCCGATTCGCAGTGCGTACTTACGCGCAATCTCTGCTGCTTGCTGCAAGACTTTATCTCTCTTGGATAATTCATTCACGCCAGTTTCGATCGCCATTCGGCACCTTTCCAGGCGGCCATGTCTCGAAGCAGCAAGACATGTGCCCATACGGCGCTTGGCGCCGGTCTTTTCGAGAGTAGAGGATTACCAAAGGAAGGAAAGAGCCGAATTGTCTGCTACTTCTTGATGACCGCTTCGTCGGAAGCGATCTTTCCGTCGCGAATGAAGATGATTCGGTGCGCGTGCTGGGCGATATCATTCTCATGCGTGACGAGAATAATTGTGTTGCCTTGCTGATAGAGATTCTCGAACAACGCCATGATCTCTTCGCCGGTCTTCGAATCGAGGTTGCCAGTCGGTTCGTCCGCCAGGACAATCGACGGCGAATTGACGAGGGCCCTCGCAATGGCTACGCGCTGCCTTTGACCACCGGAGAGTTCGTTCGGCTTGTGCGTCATGCGATCCAGCAAATCCACGCGCTCCAGAGCCTTCTTTGCTTTTTCGATGCGTTCCTCGGCAGGCGTACCATTATAGATTAGCGGAAGTTCCACGTTGTGCAGCGCCGTCGCCCGTGGCAGCAAATTAAATGTTTGAAAGACGAACCCAATCTCTTTGTTCCGAATGTACGCCAGCTCGTCATCGTCCAAGTCGCTTACCAAGCGCCCCGCAAGCCAGTATTTTCCCGCGCTTGGTGAATCCAAACACCCTATGAGGTTCATCAACGTGGACTTCCCCGAACCGGAGGGCCCCATGATGGCGACGTACTCGCCCTTGCGAATTTGCAGGTCAATACCGCTGAGAGCGTGCACCTGCTCCGCGCCCATCTCATATACTTTTGTGAGGGCTTCCGTCTTGATCACGATACCGGAGCTGACCAAATCCTCGCGGTACGTATCCGTTGCTGTGGTCTCCACGGGCATTCGAGTTTCCCTCGCTACTCCAGCTTCGTCAGCTCTAGCTCTGTTGATCGTCCTGTTTCTTGGGCGCGGAATTGTCTATCTTCACGCTCGCTTCCGGCTTCAACGTTCGGAGCGCTTTGTAGCTCCCCACAACGATCTCGTCACCAACTTGCAAGCCCTTAGTGACTTCGATGTCGGTAACGCCAGTAATTCCTGTTTCCACCGGCCGGAAGATGGCTTTCTTGCCGTTTACGACGAAAACCCCCTGTACCTCGTCCTTCTTGGGATCGCCAGGCGCAGCCGGCGGGGGAGCTGCTAGTGTAACTCCCGAATTGCCTTGGCCTTTCGCATTCTTGGCCGCTTCTTCAAGGTCCTTGCGCGTGCGCACGGCCAGCGCCTGAATCGGAATGGCAATCACGCTCTTCTTCTCGGCAGTCTTAATCTTCGCTGTTGTCGAAAGCCCCGGACGCAGATTGTCCGGCGGATTGTCGAGTCTCACAACCACCTTAAAATCCTTCGCCTCTTGCGTGCTGGTCGTGGACTGCGTTGTGGCGAGGCCGGAGCTCCGCAGCGTGGCCTGCGAACCAATCTCAGTCACTTTGCCCTTGAAGATTTTCCCGGGCACGGCGTCGATGGTTATATCAGCATCTTGCCCCAGCTTCACGTTAACAATGTCCGTCTCGTCCACTTTGACTTCCGCGGTTACCACGGACATGTCCGAGAGCGTCATGATGAAGCTGCCATTCGCATTCTGCATACCCATTACGACGTAATCGCCAACGCGCTCGGGCAAATAGCTCACGATTCCGTTGATAGGTGACGTGTACGTGGTCTTTGACAATACGTCCTTGGTCCGTACCAGCATTGCCTGGTTCTGATTTACTTGCGACCGTGTTTGATCGAGCTGTGCTTTCAGCGATTGTACTTTAGCCCGAGCCGAATCCACCGCAGCTACTGCGCCGTCATAAGTGGTTTTCCTCTGGTCGAAATCCTGTTTCGGTATCAATCCATCCTTGAAGAGGCCTTGCCCGCGCTCCCAATCGAGCTTGGCCTTTTCCATGTTCGCCTGCGCAGAAACCAGGTCCGCCCGACCTGCCGTGTAACTCGCTTCAGCCGCCTGTACGCCGGATTCTGCGGTATTGACCGCCGCTGACTGCGCTTGCACGTCGGCATTTGCCTGCACATTCTCCTGCAGGAGCAGTTTGTCGCCCTTCTTGATGCGATCGCCTTCCTTAACAAAGATCTCCGTGATTCTGCCGTATCCCTGGGCCGTCACGTTCGTATAGGTGGTCGCCTTTATCTCTCCCGAGGCCGTCACGAGCGAAACCAAATCGTCCGACGTCGCGACTTTAGCGGTCTGCACGGTCACCACACCCTTGTTGGCCTGGTTGACGCTGAACACCACAATCCCGATCAGCACCCCGGCCGCCACCAACCCGATCACTACCTTTTTCCACGTCTTCATGTGATTCCTCTTCAATCCACCCTGGCAGGGTCACCCTAAGCAATCCCCGGACAGACGCCGAGGGCAGGACACCATTTCTTTGTTTTCTGGCCCGTCCGCTACAATACATACGCCCGTATGGGCCGAAATGTTTCGCGAGAGGTGGCTGCGTACTTCGCGGTCTGAGCTTCCGCCAGGAGCACTTGGGCCGACCGACGGGACAATTCGACCCAGCTTCTTCAAGGCAGGCGTGGATCTCCCCTATATTCTAGATTCAAAACAGCCTAAAGGAAAGAACTCCTACGAAATCTGCCCCATACCCCTCGCTGCCAGCCGACCTACCCCCTTATGACGTATCACCCCGCGTTTTGTTAACGGCGCCCGCGTCTTTCGTGGCATTTTGGCCGTTTGCTCAAACTGGTTTGATGCAATACTTTCGCTATTCGTCAGGTGCGCTTCTCTGAGGCCGTAGCGTGTTAAGAGAAGATTCTGCCCAAAAGCCCGCGGAGAGGTGGCAGAGCGGCTGAATGCGGCGGTTTGCTAAACCCACCTGCCTTGTTTGCAGCCGCTAATTTTCACGTGTTGCCGTCGCCTCATTTGCAGGTTAGAGTGCAGCAAGAGTGCACGCCCCGGCTAATCGGTCTATAAGCATTTGGGCCGAGGGGACTGCCTGCTTCTAGCTGGCAGCGGGAATACGGCTTGCCTTCCTTTCCGTTCTCTGCTAACTTTTTTCCGACCTTCACAGGCGAATCGCTCTCTGAGCAACCGTAAGTCCTGTGAAACTTGGGGCTTCGGATAAAGCCTTCAGGACGTAACGTAGAGGTTCTCGACTCATGCGTGTCCTGAGAAGCCGTCGCATTTATGCGACGGAGAAGTCACAGAAATTGTTGTTCCGAAAACAGATGTTTTCAAGCTGCCTTGTGCTCCACCAGGTGACGTGCAGATCGATGTCGCCGGTCTTAGTGTTGAAAGGCAATGCTAAGCGGAAAGCGGACGGTTACTGGCTTCCCTTCCGACTTGGTGGCGTCGTCTTCGAGTGCCGCGCAGCTTCTTTTACTTTTTGAAGGAAATCTTAAGTTACGTACCTGAGAGATGAACTTGGGCTAGCGCAAAATGCTAGGCAGACGATTGATCAGATCAAGCGATTTCACTCATTTAGGGATGGTTAGCAGCTATCCTTTTCATACGAGGACAAGGCCGTCGGCTCGGGGGCAGAGTTCAAAAGGCCGGCGATTGGCGAGGCCGGCTCGGCAAAGTCACACGAATCCGATAAACCGTCCTGCCGCAACAATCCCAATCCATAACAGGATCGAAACGAAACCCGCAACCTTGGCCCCCGCAGGCAAGACCCCGCTATCATCCCAGGTCGCTACATCCCGATAGACGGTCAAATGGAAAATCAACGCATGCACTCCAGCCAAAAATATCAATAACATCTTCACGCGAAACGCGGGATTGGTATATACCTTAACCGCTTCCGACGTAAACAGCAGTGCTCCCGTAACCACCTGTAGCGCAAATCCCGCCCAAGACCAGGGAAGCAGTCGCCCCGCCAGCTCCGAAACCCGTTCCCGCCTCAACATCCACCCCAGAAGGCGCAAATCAAGGAGTGCTATGGTCCCCACCAGCGCCGCCATCCCAAGCAAATGCACGGTCTCAATCGCCGGAAACAGCCACAACGATTCCCGTACACCGGCGCCCACCGAAGTCTGTTCCAGCCACCTACAGAATGGCAACATGTCGGGCGTTTCTATGGAGACCCCCGCATTGACTGACCGTTGGGAAGATCGATGCTTATCAAACACATATAAGCCGAGCCGTCTTTAGCCCGAAAGCCCTCAGCAGTCACCTGGTCCCCACGCTTCACCGTATTCCGGCTCCACCCAAACCGACTTAGCATCCCCAGACTTCCTAACTCCAGCTTCCAGTTCGCAACCTTACCGTTCTCGTCTTTCAGGTCTGCATGAATTAAAGCATGTGGGTTGATCCACTGGAAATCCTTAACCGTTCCTTGCATCCTCACGCTATGGGTCATATCAAACGCTGCGTTCCCATGGTGCGCCCAAAGGGAAGCCGCGCTCAACAAAAGTCCTACCCCGAGAACGGACCCTACCTTACGATTCATCATCGTCCTCGACGATGGTCGACGAAGGCACCGCATCAGTTTCAAAATCTTCATGCTCCTCTGGGCCGGAATCCTTGATCTCGAAATGGCAGTTTACCACTGGCAGGAACAGGTTAATAAAGGATTTAGCGGACGAATTCCCAAGGGTGGAAAATGGGCCAGTAGATGTCACGATTCATGTCCTTACGGGCGACGGCTACGTTTACGCCCCGCGGCATCCGGGCATCTGACTGAACCCCGAGCGCGTAAGTAAGTCGCAACGCCTTCCATGAGGCAAGTAGAAGAAATGCGGAATTTACCTTCGGGCCGTAAAGCCTCGGCGTTTCAGGCCGAGGATGTAAGGCCTGCTGCCCTGCTTGCTTTTCGGAATCCCTCATCCTAAAATCAGTTCGTCGAGAGACCTATGGGCGGGCAGCCCAAAAGTGAAGCCTCTTCGTTGTCCTCGCCTGATGTAAGGGCGCTGTGGGAGGAACCCACCGAAGCCATCCCGCAAAAACCAAGCGGGACCAGGCCGTAGGAATCCACTCCCTTAAGGGAGTGGAGGATGTCAATGCCGTCCTAGCTGGGTTCATTCTCGTAAGACATTCTTGATCATTGCTTGCAGGTCTGGATCGGACTCTCGCGGCAAGTTGTCACGAAGCACAGCCTTCGCCTTCGGCGTGTGCATTATGCGTAGCACTCGCACAGCCCGAGCGTGCTCCTCGGAGTTATCTGGCGCGCCATTTCGATGAGGTAGACTGCCAAACCCAACTGAAACAGACTCTTGTGCATCAGTATGTTGCTCGCCGTAGCCGTGGAGTCGCCGTCTACCACAAGGCTGCTCACGAAACCGTGGGCGAATATTCCGTCAGTATGGTGGGGAGATAAAAGGCACCGGTAATCCTAGCGTCGAACCGCAGCAACGTTTCTCCAATTCGTTCCATCATTTCAGTTGTGCTGCTATTCGTTTCTCCTTACACCAGGAACTGAATCAAGCGAGCATGCGAATCAGATTGGTTCGCGGTACCGCCGTAGCCGCACCGCGGCGGCGAGGAATATCGCAGCGACTGCCAGCCCTACCCACAGACCCGGGTTACTGAAAAATTGCACCGGCGTGAGCGCTGACATCATTTCCATCAGGTTTCCGCTCCGTGCTGTGGTGGAAGGCTCCGGACCGGTCAAGCGGTACTGCAGCATGCCGAGGAAATGCGAAGTTCTGAACGCAATCTTCTCGACTCCCCAGATCACGAACGGAGGCAAGAACGCCCATATAAACGGCGAGCGTGGTGCCCAAGCTGAAATCAGCAGCAACCAGCCGTAGATGGGTGCGTACCAGAGGCCATGGACGGTCAGAATGTGGTAGAGGAGCATCAGTGACAAGTGGAAGAACGACATCCGGGCCCCGAGCGTCCCGACACTCAGGCCGCTGCCCGCTAGGACTGCGGTGCTCAGCAGCAGCATGACGAACTGCGTGACAACGGCCATGGCGAAGCTGAGGAGCGGCAAAATGACGAGGGGAATGGCAAACTTCGAGAGCACGGTGGTGAGGTCGGAAACTGGCAGCGACTTCCAGAACAGGATGCTGCGATCGCGGCGCTCTCCGTACAGCGAGTCGAGAGAGTAGAAAATCCCGACTATAAAACCCGTCCCCATGATCAGAGCAGCCGCGAGTTCGTACGGTATGTCGAGCGGTTCGTGCCGATGCGCCGGGCTGAGCGTCAACGCAGTCAAGAAGGCGAGTAGAAAAACGGCGGCGGCGGCCAGCGGGGCGATATAGATCGAACGGTGCTCCCACAATTCGCGCCGCACCGACCAGTACATGCGCCGACTGGCGGTGATGACCGCGGGCGCGGTTACTTGGGATTCGAGGGGAGACCCGGGCACGGTGTTTGATGGAGCACTCATCGAGTCCCTCCTTGGGCCGCGCCGCTTTGATTGCTGAGCACGGCAACAAACAAGTCGGCGATGCTCGGCGTCCGCACGTCGCCAAGCGCGGCGAGTTGCTGGCGTTCGACACGGTCGAACAGCAGCATGCTGCGTCCGAACACTTGGCGTTCGTGAATCGGCTTCAGCGCCCGTGCTGCGGCGATGTGCTCGGGATTCACCATCACTTCCAGATAGCGCGACTCGAATTCTTCCATGCTGCAATCGAATACGATGCGGCCGCGGTTAATGAACATGATATCGGTCAGGACGTCCTGAATCTCTTCCACTTGATGGGTGGTCACCACGATGGTGCGGCTTCGATCGAAGTAGTCATTCAGCAGCGAATCGTAGAACTGCTTGCGATACAGAATATCCAGGCCAAGCGTGGGCTCGTCCAGCACCAGCAATTTCGCGTCAATGGCCATGACCAGAGCGAGGTGCAGTTGGGCCACCATGCCCTTCGACAATTCCCTCACCTTGCTGGCGAGCCGGATGGTGGTCTTGGCGAGAAAGCCTTCCGCCTTCGCGCGGTCGAATCGCGGATGCACACCGGCGAAGTAGTCGAGAGCCTGCCAAACGCGCATCCAGCGCGGCAGCACGGCGACATCGGCAATGAAGCACGCATCGCGCATAAGCTGATCGCGCTCAGTCCACGGGTCGCGTCCGAGCACGTTCAGTTCTCCCTGATAGGGGGTGAGTCCGAGAATCGCATTGAGCGCGGTAGTCTTGCCTGCGCCGTTGGGCCCGATCAGTCCGAGGATGCGGCCCTCCTCAACCCGCAAATTGATGCTGTCCACCGCGATCGTTGTTCCGAACGCCTTCCGGAGACCACGTGCTTCTATGCATGCCATGGCTTTAGCGCTCCTCTTTGCGGGGCTTCGACTCGGCGGTTTTCGACCTGCGTTTTGCGGCAGCATCTAGTTCTTCCGGTGTCAGCCCGAGCCGCTGAATGGTTGCGTGGACCCGGGGCCATTCTTCGGCAAGAAACCTCTGCCGTTCGCCCTGCAGCAACAGATTGCGTGCGCCGGTATTGATGAACATGCCGAGGCCTCGCTTGCTTTCTACCAGTCTCTCATCCACTAATTGTTGATAGCCCTTCAGAACCGTGAGCGGATTGACACGATATTCGGCCGCGACATTGCGCACCGACGGCAGCGGATCACCTTCCTTGAGCACCCCGTCGAGTATCATCGCGACGACACGGTCGCGAAGTTGTCGGTAAATCGGCTGACTGTCGTTCCACTCACGGTCCATCAGGTTATCCTGTTACCCCTTGCTGGAGACACGCCTGCGTTATTTTGCCCGCTGCAGGTCGAAGTGCGCGTGCACCGGCTTGTCCCCCGGCAGCATGTAGGTCCAGTCCTCGGTGTGATGGTTGGCGTCGATGATGGTGAACACCGAGTGGTACATGTGTCCGTACTTATTGCTCCCGGAAAGATCGGCAAAATCGAATTCCAGAGTTTTTCCGTCCGGCGATATTTTGCCGGTCATGCGCGGCCGGTTCCCCGCGTCGCAATAATGGACCAGGGTAAGCCGGTCTGTGTCAACGTCTACGTACAACATCGTGACGGGATGGTCGTATTTTGCGGGGTCCAGCGGCGTTCCCGCCTCCTGAAACTCGTGCACGAGGACGTTTCCCCGCGAGGTTACGCGCATCGAGACGTGCCGCGGCGTAATGTCCACTTTCGCTTCTACCGGCATGTCGGTCTTCACGGGGCCTTCCCAATCCCCCGCCAGGGTTTTCATTATGTCAAAGGAAGTCTGCGCCTCGGACTTCCGCTCGGGAGCCTCGGGCTCAGCCATCTTGTGCGCGTCGGATTGCGCGAAAGCCACGGTGGCGAACGACATCAGAACAACGGACAACACAAAACGAAGGGATTTCATGTTTCATTCTCCTTTAAGAAATTCGTTTCTTCCTGATCTCGGGTCGGGTTTGTTCGCTGGCTCGGTCACATGCGATCAATCAGCCTCAACGAACTCCTCGCCCATACTGTTGTAGTTAACTACAACACTACTGCAGATGTCAAGCAGTTTCCTATCTTCATTGCCCGCCGCAATCCACATAGAACAAAACTTGCGGTCGCTGGCCTCAAAGCGTTCAATTTGACTCTCAATGGGAGTTCAGCCCTACGCGCCTGGCGAAGGACCTAATCTCAGTTAGTCGACTTCCACGGCGGCATTAGGCTCTGTGAAGCCGGCATCTCATCAGGAAATCAAGCGCAGCCGAGATGGGCGTCTCATTACCGATCCCACAGACGCTCACTGCTGCCGGCTTCAGCCAGCACCTGGATTCAAGATCATTTGTGAATGCGGTTAGATAAAGATCCCTCGTCAGAAACCTGCATAGCACGCTATTGGAGCCACTGGTCTAATCCGCCTGCATGCCAGTCAATCTCACCAAATAATGTCTGGTAGCGCCTCCCGACGGGTGTTTGCTAGCGGCTATTGCGGTATCTTCTGGGCAGTACTCAACCACGGTAATCTCTTTCGGATTCGTAATGTGTGCCAAGCTGCGTTTTACTAGGTAAACGACCTTCGACATCTTCATCCGGCATGCTGTAGCCGACCAAGATGACCCGTTTGGCCTGCCGCATTACATGCTGAGCTTCATACCAGACCTGGGCGAGGTGCGGATTCCGGCAGTCCTTCAGATGTGACGGTGCCACCAGCAGTGGCCTCCGTTTCGACCGGCAAACTGTACAGGGAGCTCCTTCAGATAGGAATGTAGACTTTAGATCTGGCCCCACAACCTTTTGCAAGATCGCTAGGTACCGAATCGAGTCCGTTTCTCAAGGCCCAGGCAGGTTTTACACAGCAGCCAGTTGAGAGATCCATGTAGTTTCAGAAGCATTCCAAAGCGCTGCTCCGGCCCAATTTGCGAAATGTTGGCAATTCCACAGTGGTAGTTCGGCAAGCCACCTTGGGTCAGTATCCCTTACTCGCATTCATCATGGCCGCGTCTGCGATCAGATCGTAGTTGGTTGTAACAACGCATGGCTGCTGTGGGCTCGGAAACAACTTTAATAACATATTGTAATGATTGTTTGTAGGAGCCCTCTTCAGCGCAGCTTCAAGGACATCAAGGATGTAAAATTCGATTGCTTCCCGTAGTCGGGCGACAGCGTTCAAATCCCATCGTCCGTGGAAGACCTCTCTGCGATCGAGAGCCGTATCTATCAGACTCATGAACCGCCGCCACCAGGCGTAGCGAAGCTGGCGAATATCGCAGGACACACGCAACTCTCCCGCACTCTGATCGCTCCGTGAGCGCTTTGCGGGCCTCGCCGCGACCGACTGCTTTCTATTTGGTTCCGAGGAAGCGCTCGACGATCTCCGGCAGCATCGGCTCGACGGCGAGCGTGTAGTGGGTGGTGTTCGGCACGATTGCGAACTGGTTTGCGGGCCGCAGTGAGCCATCGATCCCGGCATCGCGCTGGCCCCCTCCCAACGCCTTCCAGAACTCGACCATGTGTTCGGGCCGGATGGAGTCAGCGTCGGCAAAGACCAGCTGTGTGCGAGCCTGAACCTTGGCGACGTCGGCGCTCCAGTCGAAGGGGCGTTTGGTCAGGTCACCGACCTTGCTGAAGAGGTTCGTCCAATCGACATCGGGATAGGCCCGCCCTAACGGCGATGCCTTGACGCTACCGCCGAGCATGGCAGCGTTGGCCTCCAACTGATTGAAGGCCGCCACCACCTCCGGATAAGAGCCGTCCCGCCTCATCGTCCCGGACACGAGCACGAGCCGGTCGACCACGTCCGGATGGCGGATGGCGGTCTGCAGCGCGACGAAGGAGCCCAGCGAGTAGCCCATTACGTCGGCCTTGCCGAGGATCAGATGGCCGATCAGAGCGGCAACGTCGTCGCCCAGCGTTTCACAGCGCAGTGGTCTGTCGGTGTCTGGCGTGCGCCCATGCGCCTGAAGATGGACGGCGATCACCTGCCGGCCCTTGGCCAGTTCGGCCAGATTGCTCCCGAAGCTGTCTGGGTTGATGCCCCCATGAAGAAGAATGAGCGGCTTGCCGGCGCCATGCACGCTGTAAAAGATATGCTGGCCATTGACGTCGGCAAAATTCGCATTCGACATGGGTGGGGGTCTCCTTGGCTTGAACGGGAAGGGTCGCAGTCAGCACTGCCGTCGCTGTGACAGTCTTCAGGAAATCGCGTCTGAGCATATCGTCCTCACGTCGCGCCGAACTGGCGGCTGAAAAGCAGCGTCAGGTACTGTTTGAGCTAACTAAGCCTCCGCCGCCAGCCTTAGCATTATCTCGCGCACGACGATAATCAAAACACTTCAACTTCTTATTTCGCCTGCGCTAGCCCCGCAACAACTGCGGCAACTTTATCGAGTATCTGATTCCAGCCCTCGAGTTGCCCGCTGTTCTTTGCGTTCTCCATGGTTTCATTTCCAATCAAGGTGACTTTCGTCTGGCCGTTTCCAAAATCCTCAAAAATAACCACGTCGTGCGCATCGTCTATGGCCTCATGTTCTGTTCCATACTGCGCAGGATCGATCTTGTTTCCCTTCGAGTCGGCAAAGTACATGGAGTAAACGATCTTCTCGTGCAGAACAATCTTGTGGTATTCCCCGCCATTCCAGCCCTCTTGGCCGTCCGGCGATCTCATGCAGCAGAGAAATTTTCCTCCCACGCGAAAATCAATCTTGCAAAAAGGCGCAGTAAAACCCTTCGGCCCCCACCACTGCATCACATATTGCGGGTCTGTCCACGCCTTCCAAACCAATGCGCGTGGAGCGTCAAAAACTCTGGTGACCACCATCCGCTCTTTCTCGTTAACCGTGCTTTTTGTCATCTCCGACCTCCGCCTTTTTCATTTGATTCACAACCACATCCAACTTGTCGAAACTCTCTTCCCAGAATCGGCGATAGCTAATCGCCCAGTCGCTGACTGTCTTTATCGCCTCTGGCCTAAGCGTGCACACGCTCTCTCTTCCACGCTTCGTCTTGAGCACAATCCGCGCCCGCACCAGGTAGGCAATATGTTTTGAAATCATCTGCTGCGAGAGTGCAAACGGTTCCGTCAATCCATGCACAGAGGCAGGCCCATGGGAGAGTCGTTCGATCATCGCCCGGCGGGTTGGATCAGACAGGGCCGAAAATGTTGTATCTAACCTATCCACAACCATATGGTAGTGAATTATCCGTCGATGTCAAGTGTGGATTTTGGAGTTCCCGATTTTTGTTTCCTGATCTCTGAACCCTGACACCTCCGCTAATTTATGCTTGCCCATGCGCCGCCTATCGCAGCTGGGTGCATGGTTTAACAAATAGGCTTCCTTGGGACGATTAGAGTGCTACCGCAACCTGTGCAGGAGCGCGAGCCGTGACGGCGGAGGCCCTGGCATCAGGGACCGGGTGATGCGGATTGCCGTGGAACCAGTTCTCGATGCATTGCCGGCCCGTTGGAGTGAACTTTGCCAAATGGCTTGCTACGACCTCCGCGATCCACTCATCGAGGAGATTAGTACCGGGAAGTCGGCATCTCGTCAGGAAATCAAGCACTGACGAGACGGGCGTTTTAGCGGTGCTGATTCACAATCTGTTAGACCGCTGCCGTGACAGTTAGCGGGTTAGAAGTACTTTCAACGACATGGAAGAGTACGGACGGCACTGCAGGTTTCCTAAGCTTTCCGATGCTCGTGCGCGGCGACGCTTCCGCCTTTGCCAGGCTCATTTTTCTTGAGTAGGAATGATCCAAGAAACATGAGAGCCACCATCACAGCCAATAGCCAATACACTCCAGCGGACGGTCGACTTGATACTCGGCGATTGTGGATAGATTGGCCGATACCAAATCAGTGCGACTCTTCGAACAGGTGCACGACCCGCTCTGTGCTTCCTCGCGCCCACGCCGTGTTCGACGCAAAACCTAGCACTAGCACCGCCGCACCGCACGCTGTCATCACCCACCAGATCGCGTGAGTCGCCGTCGTGAAATCCGTGCCCCGCGCATGACTCACTGCCACCACCGATCCAGACACCGCAACCCCGATTGCTGCACCTACCTGCCTGCTGGTTGAAGCGATGGCCGCGGCCACGCCCGCTTGCGATAACGGCATGCCATCCACTGCGCTGTTCGAGATCGCGGGATTCACCATTCCCAGCCCAACACCGAACAGTGCATATGCTGCCAGCAGCCAGCCCACCGACGTCTGCGGGCTCAGACCTGTCAACATCAGCGAGCTCAGCAGAAGTCCCGCGCCCGAAGCGAGTAGAGGAGGGCGCGTTCCGTAGCTCCCGACCAGCCACCCCGACCAAGGCGCACTTACGATCATCGTCACCGCCAACGGTAGAGTGAACAGACCGGTATGAAAAGCAGAAAATCCGCGCACCTGCTGGAGGTAGAGCGCATTCAGAAAAAGAAAACCCGAGAAACTTGAGAAGGCGCACAGCGCCAGAACCGTCGCACTTGAGAATGGCACGCTGTGGAAGAACCGCAAGTCCAGTAGCGGATCGCGCCGCCGAGGCTCATACAGGGCGAATGCCAAAAATGCCATCGCCGCAGTAACAAACAAACCCAGGATCAACGCCGATCCCCAGCCCGCATGCGGCCCTTCGATGACACCCCATGTCAACGTCGCCAGCCCGGTTAGCACCATCGCCTGTCCCACCGGGTCGAAAGCCCGTGCACGGGGCGCCCTCGATTCCGGCACAAACCGTGCCGCCAGCAGCGCCGCAATAATTCCGATCGGAACGTTGACCCAGAAAATCGAACGCCATCCAATCGTCTCCGTTAGCGCCCCGCCGATCAGTGGCCCGATCCCCAGCGATATGCCTGCCACGGCGCCCCAGATGCCCACCGCTCGCGCACGCGCCTTCGGCTCCGGAAAGGCGTTTGCGATGATCGACAGCGCCACGGGGTTTAGCATTGACGCCCCGAATCCCTGCAGTGCGCGGAACCCGATTAGTTGCTCGATCGTCCCTGCCCGGCTGCACAGCAGCGATCCGATGGTGAACACAGCCAGTCCGATTTGGAATACCCTTCGGCGTCCGAAGCGGTCTGACATCGATCCCGCCAGCATTAGGAAACTCGCCACCACCAACGTGTAGGCGTCCAGAATCCACTGCAGTCCCGCCAGCCGCGCATGCAGGTCTTTCTGGATCGCCGGCAGCGCAACGTTCACAATCGTTACGTCCATACCTACGATCAACAGGCTCATGCAGCAGATCGCAAGAATCAGGTTTGGATGGGTGGTACGTCTCGCCGGATCAACGACGGCAGCGCTCGCCGCGCCTGCAGCAGGGAAAAATCGATTCTCAGTTTTCGGCAAGGTGTTCTCCTCGAGACTTGTCTTTTCGCCGCGGAATGCGGTTTCGCTGAACGCGCTCTCGCTGTATATCGGATTGTGTTTTCTTAGTGAATGTCGAACCGCACTCCCGCCCCTTGTGCGGTGTCTGTTCCGCGGCAAGTGCGGCGAGGACCTCATTGGTCGAGCGCACGCGACAGAGCCGAGGGAATATCTTCTCGAATGCGAAACGATGCTGTTCGCCATCCTGACCGGAGCAGGCGTCTTCAACGACGACAAAGCCAAAGCCGAGGCCGGTACCCTGTCGCGCCGTGGACTCTACCCCCGCATTGGTAGAGATTCCGGTGAGGACGACCGTATCGACACCACGCGACTTAAGCTGCTGCTCAAGATCGGTTCCGGCAAAGGCGCCCCAGTGACGTTTCGTAAGGAGGATGTCGCCGGGCTGAAATCCGGCAGAAGGGGCAATCTCCGAAACAATGCCGGGCAGCGGTGTATTCCCCAGGTTGATCGGCTGGTCGACAGGAAGCTCGAGGAAATCGTTGAGGTCGACGCGGACATAAACAACCGGGGCACTGTGGCCGCGAAACGCTTCGGCCAGCTTTGCCGAATTGGCAACGACCTCTGGGGCTGGATGAGGCGCGGTACTCATGCCGACGATGGCATTCTGGAGGTCAATGAGAACAAGTGCTGTTTTGTGGGAATCAAGCTGAAGTTCTGCCATGGGACTCCTCAGGGAAAGATTTGTTGTCGAAATCGAGGGCACCCTCGATTTCCAAGGTATAGAATACGAGGATGCCCTCGAATTTGTCAAATTCGATAAGGGTCGCCCCGCAACAGGAGCGCTCTTCACGCAGGCTCGCCAGTTTCCTGGATGCGGCGGCGGAACTGTTTGTCGAGGTTGGCTATGAAGCAACCACCATGACCGCGATCGCGGAGCGCAGCGGCTCTTCGATCGGGGCGCTTTACAACTACTTCCCGGACAAACAGGCCGTCGCCCTCACCTTGTTGGGCCAGTACGCCCAAGAGATGGAAGAGCAATGGAGGCCATTGATGGAGCAGGCAGAGAACCTCACTCATCGAGAGTTCGCGAGTCTCTTTATCGAACGGATCACTGAAATTTTTCAGGTACGCCCGGCTTATCTGAGACTGCTCGCGGCGCCGATTCGGCTACGCCGCGACCCCGCTGCGAAGAGAGTCTTGCGAGCCAACATCGCGAATGCCTTTCGAGCAAAGAACCCATCCCTTTCAGACGAACGAGCAGTGCTGGCTGCGAACGTGACTCTCGAGATGGTCAGAGGCTTGAAGAAGCTCTATGGAGAAGCGGGCGATAAAGGGAAAGACTTGATTGTGGCTGAATTCAAGAAGGCGCTGACCCTATATTTGGGAAGCGTTTTGGGCTCATGAAGTCGCCCATAACAGACGCCTCTCGGAGGACGGCGATTCGGAAACTATCTCCCTTTTTGATCGTCTGCCGGATTGGAAATCTAAACTGTCAATTCGGATGGTTGCGGGGTTCGCTGAAAAGAAAGAATTTGTTGGTTGCAGAGGCTTAATTTGAACCGACGAACTCCGGTGCCAGCTCATTTTGTCCAAATGCTTCGGAGTCCAGACGAACTCCATGTCGCGATCAAGATAAGTAACGAGAAGTCGGCATCTCATGAGGAAATCAACCACTGACGAGATGCGCGCGTCCGATAAAGCTCTAACGTTTGTCGGTATTAATCCAACGGACGACGAATAAGCTCCAGATTGCCCGTCATCCGAGCACAATCTGATGGGAGCGTCCACTCGCCGGTGCCCCGGCGGTCAGCAAGTTTGGCGGTATAGTTCTGTCACAGTGTGGCGCGGCGTGTGTCTAACTCATCAGAGAAGACACAAACATGAGCGTGAAGGAACTCCAAGCCCTAACTCAGAAGTTCGCCGATGCCTTCGATCAGCGCGACGTCCAGCCCATTCTGGACATGCTCTCCGAGGATGTGGAAGTATTTGACCACGTTCCCTACCGGTTCGATAGCAAGGCGCTCTTTGCCAAGTATCTCAACGAGGTCATCGCGAGCCTTGCCTCAGCCAGCTTCGGCTTCCGGCAACCATCGTGTCGCATGTACAGCGATGAGGTGGGCATCGTGAATGCTCACGACATGTTTACGGGAGTCACCAAAGACGGCAAGACTCTCTCGATCCATGGCCGAACTACCTTGGTCTTCATCAAACAAAGCGGGCAGTGGAAGATCGTGAGCGCCCACTTCTCTGCAATACCCAAGGCTCTCTGAGAATCGAGCCAGGGCATTGGGCGCCTGGAGGTGCACCATGACTATCAATAATCCACTAGCAGATAATTCCCCCGACCACGAGGACCAAAACCTTGTTCTACGCGCCCGCTCGGGAGATCACCAGGCGCTCGAAGACCTGGTCCAGCGGCACCAAACGTGGATCTACAACATCGCCATTCGCATGCTCCACCATCCGCAGGATGCTGAGGACACCACGCAAGAGATCCTCATCAAAGTGCTCACCCGGCTCTCGTCGTTTGAGGGTCGGAGTAGCTTTCGCACCTGGCTTTACCGCATCGTGGTGAACCACGTGCTCAACATGAAACGCGGGCGGGTGGAGGTGCAGCATGAGTCCATCGATTTCGCTGCTTACGGCGCGGCGCTCGACGCCACGCCAGATTTAGAGTTGGCCGATCTCAAGGTCACGTCGGCAGAGGCTGACCTGCTAGTGACCGAGGAGATGCTCTCCTGTACCTCGGGAATGCTTCTTTGCCTTGATCGTGAACAACGCTTGACCTTTATCCTCGGTGCCATCTTCGAGGTAAGCGACACCGTTGGTGCCGAGGTGTTGGAGATTACTCCTGACAACTTTCGACAACGACTGGCCCGTGCGCGGCGAGACTTGCGCAACTTTATGAACGACAAGTGCGGACTGGTGAACCAGGCGAACCCCTGCCGGTGTGCCAAGAAGACGCGTGGCTTCATACAGGCAGGCTACGTCGATCCCGAGAATTTGTTGTTCGTCCGCGAACGAATAGGCGAGGTGCGGGAAGCCGCACCGAAGGTGCATGAGGCCCTCAGCACCCTGGATGAAAAATGCGCGGAAATCTTCCGTGGACATCCGCTCTACAAGGCGCCAGATCTCGCGCCAATGCTGCGGCGGCTGGTCGCGAGGACGCATATCACAAACTGAACGGCAACAGCCCGCGACTACTTCGCCAAGGTGCGCCGAGGGTGGCCACACGAGGCGCGGATCCGCGGGGCTGTCACCGTCAAACGATAGGAGGAAAGCCATGATTGACCATATTTATCTCCCCGTCTCTGACCTGGAACGGTCGAGCGAATTTTACAAGAAGCTGCTTGAGCCGCTTGGCATCGACATGCCCTACAAGTTCGATCAAGTTCCCCAGCGCGGTTTCGCCATCAATAACATTCCGGGTTTCTGGCTGAAGAATGGCGAAGTCGCCAAAGATCTTTACGTCGCATTCACAGCCAAGAGCGCGGACGCTGTCAGGGCGTGCTACAAGGCGGCGATGAACGCGGGAGCTACTTCCAACAAGGAACCGAGCCTTCGGCCCGAATGGCGCGCCGACTACTTCGCCGCAAACATCGGTGACCCAGACGGATACAACATCGAGATTGCCTATAAGCCTTGGCTCTACAAATAAAAGATACGAGCCATCTACCCATCTGAGGCCAGCCGACACCGGCCGGCTAGAACAGTCGGAGTAGGGATCATGATTGCTCATGACCCCCTCCACGGATCCGGACGAGCGGATTTCCCGCATCCGGCTCGGGCCTTAGGTAATAACGCCCATGCGGCGCAGGGGATAGGGATGACAGACAGAGGGCCGAGGCAGCCAGCGTTTGATCAGGCGCCGCATACGATCCCAGAGGACGTGGCCGTTCTGGCTGCGCCGCGACAGCGCGCGATGCCAGAGCCAACCGACTTGGAACCGAAATATCCACAGCGCCGGTGTGTTCATGGGCACCCCGTAGTAACGGATGTGGCCACGCACGACCGCTTGCAACCACTTACCCTGTTCGGGAATGGGGGTATGCATACGCCGCCGAAGCTCGTCTTTCACCTCGTTCAGCTTCGCTTGCAACCTTTTGCGAATCGTCTGCCGCAGCACCGTGAATCGCCCATTGCTCCTTTTCTTCACGCAGATATGCGTAAAACCAAGGAAATTGAACGTCTCCGGTTTCCCTTCTCCACGCCGCTTCCGGTTTTCGAGCGCATACGGTCCGAACTCCAAAAGTCGCGTCTTCTCGGGATGCAGTTCCAGGTTGAACTTCCGCATTCTCTCGGTGAGTTCCGCCCGAAACTGGTCGGCATCCGCTTTGCTCTGGAATCCAACCACAACGTCATCCGCGAATCGCACCACGACAACGTCGCCATGCGCCCGCTTCCGACGCCACGCTTGGACCCACAGGTCGAACACGTAGTGCAGATAGACGTTGGCCAGAAGCGGCGATGCACTGCCGCCCTGGGGCGTCCCTTCTTCCACACGTATTCGTTTCCCATCCTCCAGCACGCCGGCATTCAGCCATTTCTGGATGAGCCGCACGACGCGCCGATCTGCGATCCTGTGCTCGACGAACTTCACCAGCCATTCGTGAGAAATTCCATCGAAAAAGCCTTTGATGTCCAGATCGAGCACCCAGTTCACTTTCCTCGTCAGCAGTCCCGTGTACAGTGCATCCAGCGCTTGATGCTGGCTTCGCCCTGGCCGGAACCCGTACGAAAAACCGAGAAAGTCCGTTTCGTAGACAGCATTCAACACCTCGACCGTCGCACGCTGGACGATCTTGTCTTCCAGCGCCGTAACTCCGAGCGAGTGACTCCGCATGACTCGGGGCCGTTGTGGGTCGCTAATCCACTACTACCGTATGACTTTTTCATCACTACACCTCGCCGGTTTAACCGGCGCACAAGGAGCACATCATGAAACGACTCGACAATAAGGTTACGATAGTGACAGGCGCTTCAAAAGGAATCGGAGCAGGCATTGCAAAAGCTTTCGGCGCGGAAGGCGCGGCGGTGGTTGTGAACTATGCGCGCGATCATGAAGGCGCGGAACGGGTGGTGCGCGAAATCACCGGCAAAGGCGGGCGAGCCATCGCCGTGCAAGGCGACGTGGCGCAGAGGTCCGACGCACAACGCCTCGTCGCGGAGGTGAAAAAAGCCTTCGGCCGCCTGGATGTGCTCGTGAACAACGCGGGCGTCTTCTCGTTTGCGCCCTTCGAGCAGTTCAGCGAGCAGGAATTTCACCGTCAGTTCAACACGAATGTGCTGGGCATGTTCCTCATGATCGAAGCCGCTTTGCCGGCCTTCGGGGCCGAAGGCGGCAGCATAATCAACATCGGATCGGAGGCCAGTGCCACTGCCTACCCGACCCTTTCGATCTACGTGGCGTCAAAGAGCGCTGTCAATGGCTTGACGCGCGTGCTCTCAAAAGAGTTCGGCTCCAGAAAAATCCGCGTTAACGCTCTCAATCCCGGTGGAACCGAAACGGAGGGTGCGCACGCGGCGGGCGTCATGGGAACGGAGTCTAAGAAGCAGATAATCGCGAGTACGCCGCTGGGCCGCGTCGGCCAACCCGAGGACATCGCGCGCGTGGCCGTATTTCTTGCCTCGGATGATGCGGGATGGCTCACGGGAGAAATCATTTTCGCGAACGGCGGCAACAAGTAAAACGACAACAAGTAAAACGCCTTCAGAAGAACAACACCATGAGCGCTTAGATGGTAAGCATTGGACCTATCGATACTGATGGAACAAAGGATACGCCGGATGAATGACGCCATCACCGGCACTGAAATCGTTATCGACGGCGGAACCGTCCGACAGTCTGAGCCCGCCGACAGAACTCTTGACACTTCACTGAGTTAAAAACGCGGGCTACGGCCCAAGGGTTTCCATGGGAATTTCGGTAATCGATTAGCAAAGAAGGAGAACGATCATGTCCGCATACGTTGTCTTCACGAGAACTAAAACCATCGATCAAAAAGAGCTCGAAAAATATCGGACTGGAATCAAAGCAACGATGAAGGATCATCCTTTCGAAGTGCTGGTAGCCGATGGAAAGCACGAAGTCCTTGAAGGTGATCCGATTGAGGGAATGGTCATTGTGAAATTCCCGAGCGTAAAAGCCGCAAAGGATTGGATTTACAGCGAGGCCTACCAAGACGTCGCCAAGCACCGCAAACACGGGGCGATCTATCACGGACTCGTCGTTGAAGGTGTCAACTAACGGAGAAGAAATCCATGCCCAATGACGCCATCACCCCCTTCATCCTCGCCGTCCCGCAGGCGGACCTCGCATTGGAGATATGCGGATTCGTTAGGTATCGTTCAAATGGACTAGTGTTTACCGATGGAAGAGAAATGGCGATTGCTGATTGTCTTCCTGTGTCACGGCGCAGCAGATGCGACACTTGATCCTGGCCTTTGACGCTGGCCAGAAATCTCGTTCTCACAAATGGCAGAATTTGGCCCGAAGGCGGCGGTTTTCCACACCGCGCGAGCCAGTTTGCGGCAAAATTCGTATTGATTTTGAAGAGGTTATGCGATTTTGAATTCTCGGAGGGCCACTTTTTTAGCCATAGAGTTCAGCAACAACGCTGCAGGTAAACTAAGAGACTGTGGTAAACTATTGAAACCAAACCGCGGAGAGGTGGCAGAGCGGCTGAATGCGGCGGTTTGCTAAACCGTTTTAGGGAATAAACACCCTAACGGGGGTTCGAATCCCCCCCTCTCCGCCATAGCTAAAATCATCAGTAAATATGCGGCGATTTGCGCCTTGCTACTACTTTTCCCGATGCAGCGCTTATTTGAAATTGACAGTATCGCGCCGAGTGGCGTCCCTATTCCAATGCGTGCCAGCCGTACCAAGAAATTTTCTCAGGCGCAGGTTTTGGCCAGGAAGGGCATTCGAATGAGACTTCTGGTATCAGCCAAGGGTGTTGGAACCGAAGTTGATTTCAGTCGTTCGGAACGGCTGCGCTAGGCGGGTTTCCTGGATTGCGCGAGATACGCCGCGACATTCTGCGCTTTCCAAAGCAGCGCAGGATGCAGCCGAATCCGTTCCACAATCTCGAAATGCTTCGGAAAAAGAAGCTGGGGCTGATATTTCCCGGAAGCGATGGAAACGAGATAGGCTTCCTCACGGGTGTGGTCCAAAACGCCCTCCAGAAGAGGTCTTGTGGCCGCGAGCATCTCGGCAGGTTTGGGTCGGTCATCGGCCTTGAGCAGCGGGTAGAGAAGCCGGCCGAGTTCTTTCTCGTCCACTGCGGAAATCCGTTCGACTGTGTAGGTTCTGAAATCACGATCCATGGTGCTGCAGAAGAGCACGGCAAGCTTGCGAAGAATCTCGGCATCATGCGGGAGACCGGACTTCGCAAAGCGGAAGAGGTCGTACAGGTCGCGGGGGTGGCGGCGGTCGATCATGGCTTTGATCTTTCCGCCAAAGACTTCCTCGGCGGCGAGGACGAGAAACTCGCAAGGCGGCGAGCCGATGGCGGGCGCGGCCGCGAGCACTTGCGGCGGGAGAGCGCAAGCGCGCATCAGGAAATTAATCTCCACCTGAATGCGTTCCTCGGCGCCGGCATGATTGACATAGCCTAGGTGCTATTCGCGCAGGGCGTGGTCATCGATGCCATTCTGGACTTTGTAGCCGAGCCCGGCTGAGACTTGTTCGACAGCCCTGACCATTTCGGAGCGCTCGGCAAGCATCGCTTCACGTTCGAGGTGAGCGACGTAGTTGAGATCGATGTCCACGGAGAGCCTCGTCAGGCCCAGGTAGAACAGGTTGAGAGCGGTGCCGCCTTTCAGAACGAGTCTTCCGCCGAGGAAGGTGTGTTTCTGGAACTCGGTGAGGAGTTCGCGCAGTCGGAGGACTTTCTCGAGGTTGTTGGCTGGAAAGCCCGCGGCTTTTGCAGCCGCGGGAAAGCTTGATGGATCGAATCTTATGTTGGTATGTGCCGTTCCCCCGGCGGCATGAGCGCTTCCGGTACCATGAGCTTCCAGGTGGGCACCCAGCGATTTCCGGGGCGCTTGCTTCCGAGGTAAGCGACGCCCGCCGGAAGTTTTCGCAGGAACGTGTCGCGTGGTTTTCCGCGAAAGAAGAGCTTGTCCGCGTGCCTGTCCAGGAGAAAACCCAGCCGTGAGTATAGCCAGGGTTTGCGCAGGAGTTTCAGATACTCGAGCGCGGCGTTAGAGTCGAAGGACGGAAACATGGCGAGCGATTTGTCGAGCTCCTCGACACCTCCGCTGTAGTCAAGGTACAGCAGGCAATCGACGAAGGAGCGTTCCCTGTCGGTCAGAAGGACGTGGTCGGGTCCCAGGGTGACATGAAGGAGCCTTCGCTGCTCGTTATCGAGAGCGCGGGGCGGAGCGACACGGTGGTAGGTCACGTTGTCGAAGGTTACGTCTTTTCGCGGACGTGTGGAGAAGTAATAGACGGTTTGAAATACCTGGTTTGCCACGCCGTGCCATTCGAGCGCGGAGTGAAGCGCAACGACGGCATCCTCGCGAAGTGCGGCCGGAACGAGATAGCGATTGAGCGACGCGCCCGCGAGAGCTCCTGCGTAAACACCGTTCGCCAGTTGCTGGACGCGGCCCTGGCGCTTCAAACGATGCAGCATATTAAGGATGGAACGGCTGTGCGCGTCCCTGCCATAGCGACCGCGGGCCTCTTTCAGTGTGAAGAGCGGCGTGGATTGGGCAAATTGGGTGAAAGAAACATGGACGTTCATGACATTTTCACATAAACCGTCAAAGACACACCATTGATGTGTTATCTTGACCTTGTATGAGAATGGCTCGGCACCGTATTCTCATACAAACATAGAATAGCACACTGACAATGTGCATCCATCGTTTTCTGTGAGAATGCATCTGCCGGCAACACCAGTAGCGATCTGGGGACCCATCTAGTCTGTCCGAAGGACAACGAGTGGATCGATCCTCGTCGCACGCCGGGAAGTACAGAGCGCGGAGCGATAGCCGCCGAATATTAGCCGTAACGCCCGCCAACGCAACCGGCTCCAACGTGGGACAACAAAGTCACGAGTCCCGTAGACAAATCCTCTGGACTGGATTGTCTTACTATTGGAGGGTCAAGACGTGAAAACCAACCAAGTGCCGATCATCGCCGCATTTGCGGGCTTTGTAGTACTCCTTCTCGCTCAATCGTCCATGCCAGTTCACGCGAAGTCTTCGTTCGCCGGAACCTGGGAAGGGAAAATGAATGACCTCCCGGGGATCGATCTCAACATTGACGAAGCGGGCGGGAAGGTCAGCGGCACCATTGTTTTTTATTATCAAGAACGCAGTAACGTCAATGAACCGTGGCATGTGGCTGGCGAAAGCCCCGTTCCATTGCTGGTACCGCATCTGGAAGGTAAGACTCTCACCTTTGAGGTCCATCACCACAAATGTCACACCTGCCCAGAACTCGGGCCGAATGTAAAGTTCCGCGTGGAGCTTGCTGGGCCGAACGAGGCGTTCCTGTGGAGGCTAGAGAATGAAGAACAAGAAAAGAGTAAGGAGTTGGGTCCTGGCCTGAAGCTTGTGCGTCGAAGCGAATCCCCATCCGCGCACGGCTAGAGTGGCTGCGTCGCACAGAGGTATATGCCCTATTCAGCATAAATAGCTTGAGACCGCGACGTGCACCGAACTGACGGAAATACCGCCGAGATCGAGTTCCTGTATCGCCAGCACGGGCAGGCACTCCTGCTCTTCGCCCAAGCGGTAACGGGAGAGCGGGGTCGCGCTCAGGATGCGGTCCACCAAGTATTCCTGAAATTGATCGAGAAAGGGAGTCTCAGTCAAGTGGTGGACAAGAAGGCTTATCTGTTCGCGTGCGTGCGAAATGCTGCTCTCAATGAAGGTAAGCTTCGGGACCGAAATCCGCCGCTTGACCCGGACGCAGCCTGGTTTAATCCCCCAGACCGGGACTATGCGGGAGAACAGAACTTGAGACGCGCGCTGGGGGCTCTTCCGAATGATCAGCGACAAGTCATGGTTCTGCATATATGGGGCGAACTCACCTTCTCCCAGATTAGTGATCTACTGGACCTAAGTTCGAACACGGTAGCATCGCGATACCGCTACGCCCTTGCCAAGCTACGCGACTCCATGTTTGCGAAGGAGAATTCCTGTGCCAACTCTTGATGATGAGCGTTTCGAGGCGTATTTGAAGCAGTTTCGCCCGGTCGCTCCCGAGCCGCTCCCAACGGTAGAACCTGGCCGTCGGGGGCGGCGCACGTTCATCCTCGGGGCCTGGGCCGCCGCCGCGGTGGCCATTCTTGTTCTAGCTCTTGTTATGGGGGCGCTGACATTACACATTCGCACCAACCGCGTCCGTTTTGCCGAAACCGCGGGAAATGTCGGAAACACCGAGCACCCTCAGGACAACCAGCCGCTAACGATGCGGAGTGCCAATGCTTTGATGGCGAAAGCGCCGTCCTTTAAGGCGATGGTCGACGACATGGCGTTTCGTTCTCAAGCCATTCCACTGCCGAAGGGTAAACGTAGCGCCGTTGCCGTGCTGGCCAAGGAGAAGATCAAACTATGAAACACATCACCGCAGTTCCATCCATTATTCTTGCTTTAGTACTATCCGCTGTTTCCGCATCCGCTCAGAGAAACGTGTCTCTTGCAGACAATGCGGCTTTGCGTTACTGGTCCGCATTCTCGGCTGTGCAAGACTCCGCTATAACGGATGAGCAGGCAAGAGAACTAAACGCGATCCTCGATGGCACGGCCCCGTACGATGATTTGAAATACAAAGACTTGCTCGAGAAAAACAGATTGGCCCTTGAAATCATGGCCCGCTCGACGTCTCTTTCAAACTGTGACTGGGGCCTGGATTACGGGGCGGAAGATGTGCCTGTTGAGTATGCGCGAAAGGCGCTGGTGCTCGGGCGGCTCAACGTTCTTTATGCGTTCCACTTGTTTATTGCAGGCAACAAAGATGGCGGAGTTCGCACTCTCGCGGCTGGACTGAAGTTTTCGCATGATGTCGGGAATGGTGGATCACTCTTTGCAACGCTGATTGCAAAAGATCTTCTCGTCAATCATCTTAGAGCCGCAGCCGACGCAGTCCATCTGGAGGCCGATCCGCTGCGGGGGCCGCTTTCTGCCGCCCAGCGATCCCGGTTACAAGAAGCGGTTGCACAATTAGGGGAAGGACTCGATTGGCGAACGGCAGCGAAACTTGAACTGGAAGGCCTTCGCGGTCATTACGCAGGCGACTCACAGGCATCAGCGGCTTTAACGCGGATTATTTCATCGTATGTCGCTGTTCTTGACGACCAGTCCAAACTTCCAGCCTTGGATGAAGCGATTCGCAGCGCACCACAGCAATTCGCGAGCCTCATCCCGAATGCAAGGCGCGTTCTGGAGCAAGAACAAGACTTGCACAACAGGCTTCTGCAGACACGCTCACTACTACAGTGATGCCGACACTGCTGTCCGCTATGACGCGGTCTATTTTGGATCTCGCGCGACGCGAACGGCTACCGCTGGCAACCCTTGACGACCGGCTGCGCAATGCAGCAGCGCGTGAGGGAGTTGCACTTTTCCGCTTACCATTTATTTAAATCGCCGCCTCAGTTATTTCCGATGGCCTTCAAAATTCGGGCGTGCCCGACGGCGAACTTCATGACCTAAAGAACGAGCACCTCGGAGCCTCGTGAACGAAGCGCTCGGTCAAATGTGACAAGCTTCAAACCAGCCACGGTTGCGAATGCCAGAAGATAGGAATCCGCCCACACTTTCGGCGAAGAACTACTGAGCCTAGTCTGCCGGCGGAACTCAGGCTCTATTGCCTCGGGTTCGGAGAGGTAAGCGACCCTGTCGTCCGCGCAAACCTTGTCCCATAGTTCCCAGGCCTCGGGCATTTTTCTCACGTCGTTTCCCATCACGACTGCCGATGTGAGAAGGCGAAGTACTGTCAACTGCGTGAATCGGCAGAAAAAGAACTTCTCTTCTGGGGACCTCTCAAACCACTCCCGCGCCCTTTCGGAATGAATATGTCGACCCCACAGCAGTGCCAGCCAAACATTGGCGTCAAGGAAATTCAATGTGTTCATAGATCTGTTCGTTGGTCAAATCGACTTTCGGCCCGTCTGACGCGATGAGGGGAAACTTGACCCTCTTGGAACGGGGACGCTTGCCCTCGAGGAGAGTGACCCGCACGCCCAAAAGGATCAATTCGCGGATCGAACGTCCTTGCGCGGCAGCTTGCTCCTTAAGCTTGCGGTAAAGGGACGCGGGGATATCGACTGTCGTCCGGATGGCTTGTTCTTTCACACACCGATTCTCCCACCAATGCCATAAATATGGAACACTACTTTTCAGCGGCCTTTCGCGGATCTCACCAACGCAAGAAAAACCTGTCGGTTCCGAAATCACTTAAACGCATGATGCGGATTAGAAATCAGTGAAAAAACGGTTGCACAATTGGTTGCACAACTGTGTCCGTTGAAATACTAACAAAACAAACGAAAATCGGTCCGTGCGAACAGGTCAGGGTGAAATTAGCAAACCGCCGCCGCTCCATTCTTCTCTCCAACAGCGTCGCGGCTCAGACGGACCTTCGGACCTTCCGTGCCGCGGACGAGAGCAGGCCCGCCGCCTTGCGTGCTACTAATCTTGCTACTAATTTCGACTGATTTGAGGGTACTGTATCCCCATTGGAATCTGGGGGTTGGAGAAAAATAAAAATGCGTGTTGAAAACAAGAGACATACCAACGCTCACCAACCCCTCACCTCCCACTCACCAATCGGGGTTTCAATCCCCCCCTCTCCGCCAGAAAATATAAGTCGTTGATAATGCAGACTTTTTTCCGGGCGATTTTCCGTGTTACTTTTTCCGGCTGAATTCCACCGTTCTGTTCACTGAAGCGAAAGTCTAAACATAGGAAAAAGCAAGACTTCTGATTCTCATATTTGGGGGTTCGAAGTCGCCCTTCTCCGCACCGGTGGTTCGCCAAAACTTCAGCCGGGACCAAAAAACGGGACTGTTCCTGGTAAAGTAGGCCTGCGTACGAACCTCGCTTCGGCACAGCTCGAAAACTTTGGAGGGGAGGAATCCGGGTGCGCGGGCATCGGCGCGGACGGACCACGACGTTATCTTCAAGGTCTTCGACTTCTTGGCTTTGCCGTTCGGTTGTTCGTAGGTCGAGCTGACGAGAGAGCCTTCGACGAGTACGTGAGCGCCCTTCTTGATAGTCGTAGCGACACGCTCTGCCAAAAGTGGCCGGAACACAACGACCCGATGGCACTCGGTTTTCGAGCTCCATTCGTCATCAGCGTTCTTGCAAGAGCGCTGTGTGGCGACTGATAGCACGGTGAATTTCGAACCGTTGCCTTTCGCTTGACGTTGCTCCGGGTCAGAACCAACAAACCCGACGAGAGTTATAGAGTTGAGGTAAGACATAACTGAATTTTCTCCTTTTTCTTGCCCCATTTTCTTGGGGCACCAAAAGCGAGAGGCCGCTGCTCTCAAGGCAAGCGGGTGCTTTATGGGAGGGACCTGTGTCGTTTGGGAGGAGCTGTGAAAGCAGAACCCGCGAAGCTGCCGGGCGCAGGAATCGGCCCGACCCGAAGCAGTGCCCAAGAAAATGCGGGGGAGAAAAAAGGCCAGCTTACCGAACGCAGTTAGAATCGGCGGGGCAGACGCGGGGAACGAAATAGCCCGAACTACTCGTAACGCAAGGCCACCATAGGATCGACGCACATGGCGCGGCGCGCGGGCAGGTAAGCTGCAAGCAAACCGACCGCGATCATGATTGCAGCGGCAACGACAATCGGAAGAGGGCTGGCGACTGGCAGGTCGGGGATCAAGCTCGCGGCTACGCGTTTTCCCCAGAACGCAAGGGGCGCTCCGCTAGCGAAACCAGCGCAGACCATCCACAGGGCGTCGCGAAGGACCATGCGCATAACGTCAGTCCGTGCTGCACCGAGTGCCATGCGAACACCGATCTCATGTGTGCGCCCCGCGACCGTGTACGCAAGTAGGCCGTACAGGCCAATGGCTGCAAGCAGCGCACCGAGCGCGCCGAACCCTGCGGAAAGCATGGCAATCAACCGCTGTGGAACGATAGACGAATCGATCTGCTCGCTCATCGTCATAATCCTAACGATGGGAACATCCTTCAATGCGTCGGCCTCGATTTGGCGAACCGCGCTGGCGACCCCGTCGGGGTCGATTCTCGTGCGGATCGCCAGCTGAGAATGCTCAGAACCGGTGTAGCCCTGCTGAAGAAGGTTCGCGTAGATCGTAGGCGGCGCGGCTTGCTGGAGATCGTTGTATTTGGCGTCGCCGACGACGCCGATCACCTCGAAGGTCTTTTCGCCTTTCGTCAAGGTGATGTGGCTCAGAGTGATGTGTCTTCCGATGGGGTTTTCGTCCCCGAAGCAATCGCGAGCTGTGGTCTCGTTAATGATAGCGACAGGGGAGCCGTCCTGGTCCCGTGCTGAAAAATCGCGACCGGCGAGAAACGGTGTGCCATACGTGTCGAAGTAGGCCTGGGCAACATAATTGACGGAGGCCTGGGTCCGCTTTTCAGGATGGTCTTCCGCAAATGCGAAGCTCGCGGCTCCAGGGCCCTCCATTGGACTCACGGCACTGAAGGTGGCGGAGCTTACGCCGGGAATGGCGTCCAGCCGCATCACCAACTCTTGAGACAGCTGTGAGAATTGCGCGGCGTTGTAGCCACTGCGCGCGAAATCGAGCGTGACCAGAAGCAGATGATTGCGCTCGAATCCCAGATTCAGGTTCCGAAGATGCGACAGGTATTCCACAAACAGGGCCGCTGAGCTCATCAGCACGAGGGAAAGCGCCACTTGCGAAGCGACCAGGCCCTTGCCGAACAGCCGCCGGGACTTGGATTCTCCGATGCGCGACACCCGCTGCAGCGCGGTCGCGGGTTCCGTCTTCGAGGCGCTCATAGCGGGTGCCGCTCCGCACAGCAGTCCCGTGAGCAGCGCGATCGCTAGGGCGAACAGCAGCACGTGTGCATCCGGGCTGGTCAGAGCCTCAAAATGCACCGGCGCCCCAGTGATGAATCTGCCTGATGCGAGCACCCGAATCAGCGCGTGAGCTGCGAAGTAAGCCACGAAGATGCCGACGGCGCATCCGGCCAACGAGAGCAAGAGCGATTCGGTGAGCGTTTGGCGCAGCAAGCGAGAGCGAGGCGCTCCCAGGCAGGCACGCACGGCCATTTCGTGCTGGCGCGATGCTCCGCGAGCTAAGAGCAGCCCAGCTAAATTCGCGCACGCGAGGAGCAGCAGCAGCCCCACCGTTGCCATCAGTACCGTCAGCGGTGTCGAGAGCATCTGGCTCAAAGGCGTCGTAACGCCATTTCCTGCCGGCTCGATGCGGAGTTTCATTCGACGCATAAAAGGACCGGCGTCCGGCGCGTTCACGACCGCTTGAAACACCACCGCCATTTCCGCCCGCGCTTGTTCCAGGGAAACGCCCGGTTTCAGTCGCCCTAACAGTCCGAATGACAATCCGGGAGAAGAGCCAAGTGATATAGGCCACCAAACGTCTTGCTGCGCTTCGTAGCTGAGCCCGTAAAAGCCGCGTTGCGCCACGCCGATGATAGTAACCGGATCATCGCCGACGAAGATTTTCTTGCCAACGACTCCAGGATCCAGATCGAATCGGGACTTCCAGAATGACCAGCTCACGACGGCTACCGGGTCGTGATAGCCCATGTGAACATCTTCGGGCCCGATTAAGCGGCCAACCGCGGGCCGCACCCCAAGCGCTTGGAAGAAAGTTCCTCCTACGCCTCCGCCGAACACGGTCTGCGGCTGGAGCTTATCGGCGCGGATAGTGAAAAAGTTCATACCTGCGACGATCAAGTCCGAGAAGACATGATTGCCGTCGCTTATGGTCTGGTAGGCGTCCCACGAGAAACCGTTGAACGCAGGCTCGCCGGGATATTGATGTAGTAGTTCTACGAGTCGTCCTGGATCTCGCACCGGGAGAGTGCGCAGCATCAGTCCGTTCGTCATGGTGAAGATCGCTGTGTTGGCGCCGATGCCGAGGGCGAGGGTGAGGATAGCGACAGTGGTGAAGCCGGGAGACTTGCGCAATGTCCGGAGTCCAAACCGTGCGTCCTGCCAGCACGTCTCCACAAATGACTCCCAGCCGGCAGAGCGGACGAGTTCTTTTGTAACTTCCAGACTGCCTCGCTCCAAGCGCACAGCGCGAAGGGCATCCTTTGGGCTCATCCCCTGCTTCATCTTTTCTTCCGTTGCCATCTCCTGGTAGGCGCGAAGTTCCTCATCCAACTCCCGGTCGACCTGCTCCCTTCGGAACAGTGATCGAAGCCCATTTGCAAGATTTCTGAGCAAGGACATAATCCACTCCTTACGAGGCCTCCAAAATTCTGCCGATTGCGGCCACTTGCCTGCCCCATTCTCGCGTTTCGCTGTCGAGCCTCTTTCGTCCCTTCGCCGTCAGAGTGTAGTACCTTGCCCGCCTGTTGTTTTCAGTGGGTTTCCATTCGCCATCGATTAGCCCGTCCCTCTCTAGTCGTTGAATGGCGAGAAATAACGAGCCCGCATTCAGGCGGAAAACGTCCTTACTTATCTGTTCGATTCGCACGGAAATCCCATATCCATGCATAGGCTCCAGCGCCAACGTTTTTAGGATGAGCATATCGAGCGTGCCCTGGACGAGATCACTCGGCTTGTCTGGCATAAACCTTCTTCCCCTTGGCTACCAAGAGGAACATACGCCTCTTCTACTGGTTGTCAAGAGGAGAAGACCCCAAAATTCATGAGGAAAAGACCTGAGAATTCCGGTATTGGATTGCATGACCGGCCCATACGCCATACGTAGCGAAAGAAGTCAGAAACTCCGCGGCGAACATGCCGATCACCACGAACGTTCTTTCAAAGCGCTTCAAACCACGCTCCTCAATGAACGATCTTAGCCCAAACCAACTGACTGCAGAGTTGCGCGGAGGTCCTTCATAAGCAGCATGAGTTGTTTGGGATCAAGCGGTGAGGGTTCAAATCCGAATTTTCTGTAGAAGGCCACAGCGTCTTCGTCGATGGCGTGAACCAACATCGCCCTAGCCCCGATCGCATCGGCTGCGGTCATAGCTCGCGACAATGCGTCAACCAGCATAGACCTGCCAAGCCCTCCTCCGTGTTCGGTGCGGTCAACCGCAAGGCGCGCAAGCAAAATGACGCCAATCGGATGCTTTGCGAGTCCTTTTGCGATGCGTGCAGGTGATTCTTCGCTGCGGACTGAGCCTGCAGAGAGAGAGTAATAACCGACAACCTTACCGGCCCGATGAAGGACGTAGGTGCGAGCCGAGTCATTCTGTTGGTTTGTGAGGGCAAATCGGCGGAGCCAATCATTAAGAGACGCTTTTCCGCAGTCAAACGATGAAGGGTCATGATCCTTCGTCAGCTTTTCAATGGCGGAAAGAGGTTCTTTATTTTCGGTCGGCGAACTGCTCGTCACTTCTGAGACTCGCGCTCTAGAATGCCAGTTTCGGAAAAAAGGCGAGCTAACTCTGGTTTTATCCGAGCCGGTCTGTCGAGGGCCTCGACAAACCTCTTCCACTGTTTAGGCGAAGCGATGAACTCGCGTTTGTCGGCAAGCACGCGTTCCGCCTGCAAACAGGCGCTATCGAGGATGAAGTTCGTCACACTAAGGCCAGTCGTTTCGGCCCCAGTACGAATGAGCTTTTCTTGACGGTCTGTTGCGCGGAGATTAATGCGCCTAGTTCTGATTGTTCTAGAATGCGATACGGCCATAGTTACCTCGCATTTGTAATGTACGTACACTGTATGTCATAAGTTTGGATTTGTCAAGAGTCTTTGAAAAGGATGCCGCTGAGCTTGCGCTGGCCGCTCACCAGCAAGGAGTTCCAGGTTTGTTACTCATGTTACTTTTTTTCGGCACTTTCGATGTCCATCGGAGAGACTGGAGGGCACTGCTGAGACGGAAGAGACTGCTGAGACTCGTTCGTAAACGACAGAAAATGCGGGTTTTGCGGATGAAGTGACAGAAAACAAGATAGTTGCGGAAAAAGGAGCAATATAATCCCCCCTCTCCGCCAGATTCTTGCCAGCATTGGAGTTAGGAAGAATCCGCTTGTCGGTTCAGGCGAGTAATTGGGCGGCTCTCTTATCCCAGTGTTATCCCGAGGTCCCAACTGATGAAAATCTGAGCCGTTCCACAACCCGAAAGGTCAGCGGACCTGGTAGCCAATCGTACTGATTTACAAGAACTTCCAGATCTCTTGCGACAGATTCGGTTCCAGCGCTATACGCTGTTTCTTCGGAGCAACGGTCCGCGAAACCGTTGCAGCTCCTCTGAGCACGGGGTTTTTCGTGCGACCTCTTGGCATTGCACCAGAGGATCGCGCATCGGCACAATTCATCCCGGCATTTGTCGGCTTATTAACGCCTGTACTCGCAAAGGACAGCAAGCAATTACTATCGAAACTCCGAGTAGAGGAGAACGCAGTGGGCTTTAGGTTTTCCTTGGCTCTATCCGCCGTTTCCAGCTTCGTGCGCGTTTAGGTCCACCGTGGCACCACTGCCGTCTCCCCCCTCACAGATCCCACCGTGCAGGATTACCGCAGCGGGTTCCTCAAGCGTGGCTCGCTGCACCTTGCCAAGAATGCAAGATCCGTGGACGCATCAGCGGGTGTCGCCGTAGGATCGCGGCAAATGTTTCCCACGTCAGCCCGTCGCCACGAGTACGCCGGCTGAGCCACTTCTTCCAGATCTGACGGACCTCCCGATAGAACTTCTGGATACTTCGGTAGTTCGTCGGTCGTCCGTAGTATTGGTAGTGGCCCCGGAGCTTGGCGTTTAGGGTTTTCTGCTGCTCGTCCACCGGCTCGTGTCGGTTCTCTTGGCACCATTCGGCGATTGCCTTCAGGCCCCTTTTAAACCGTTTCTTCATCGTTCTCACGTGCACGGCGAACTTCCCCTTTCGACTGCGTGCGCATACGTGCGTGAAGCCGAGGATGTCCAGAGTGCCGGGTTTCTTCCCCTGCCTCTTCGCATTGGCCTCTGCATACCGCCCGAATTCCACCAGCCGCGTCTTCTCCGGGTGGAGCGTCAGACCGTATTTTGCGAACCGCTTCGGTAAGACCTCCATCACCCTGTCTGCGTCCTCCTTGTATTGGAAGCACAGTACGGCATCATCGGCGAATCGGATCTCGTGCGCTTGTCCCCGCAGTCGGGGCTTCACTTCGTTCTCGAACCATTCGTCTAGAACATAGTGCAGGTAGAGGTTAGCCAAGAGCGGGCTGATCGTCTGCCCTTGTCCCGTACCTGTTTCACTCACGAGCAGCCTGCCTTCCTCAATGACACCAGTCTGTATCCACTTCCGTATCAACCGGAGCACGCTTCCATCGCGGACTCGCTTCTCGATCATTTCCATGAGTTGCTTCCGCACGATCGAATCGAAGTATGCAGTGACATCTAGATCCAGGATCCACCCAGTGGGCCGAGTACAAATGACTCGTCCCACTGCGTCCAGCGCTTGGTGCTGCCCTCTTCCGGGTCGAAACCCGTACGAGCAGTCGAGAAAGTCCTGTTCATAAATAGCGTTCAGTATTTCGGCTGTCGCCTTCTGCACGATCTTGTCCTCCAGAGCGGGAATCGAGAGTGGTCTCTGTTTCCCGTCCTCCTTCCGGATATAGACCCTGCGTAAAGGTTGGGCCTGATACTTGCCATTCCTGAGCCGCTCATGGAGAGCTTGGATGTTTCCCGCCGCGTCCCGTTCGTACATGTCGTACGTGACGCCGTCCACTCCCGCGCTGGCCTTCTTGCGTAATCCTCGAAATGCTGCATACAACGCTTCGGGCGTGATCATGTGAGCGATCGAGTAGAATTGTCGCTTTGGATCCTCCTTGGCTAGTTCAGTTAGTCTGTCGATTTGTGTGGACATAAGTCCTCGAGTTCTGAGTCTCGCTTATGTATCCTTCAACAGATGCGTCACCTTGTTTCCCCCTTCCCTCCAGTGGGTTCCGTGGCCGCTCCTTTCGGAAGCCCTGCGGTTCCCCACCTTCGCGGGTACTACGGGGTCGTAAGACTGCTCGTCCATCCGTCCTCAGTCGCCTCCGGTTTCCCTTGGCGGCCGTCTTACCACTCTTGCGAGCGGAGATGGTGAGCTCTCCTGGGTTCGTGGGAAATCCTTGGAAACATGCCCTGAGCTAGGGACTCCGGCGATCCCGGGTCGCCCTTCGCAATTTCGGTCGTACCCGGATGCTGCCTTCCGCACTCCTAACGGCGTCGGCATCGCGATCATCGACAGATTTCGGAGCTGATCTTCACGGCCTGCTTCCTTGCTGTGTACGCTTCGCACCCACCAGTCGCCCGGCGAATGGCAACACTCGCTACCGGCCTGCTCGCTAGCTTTGGCCGGACGGGACTTTCACCCGTTGGATTTCTTCAAGTGGTTTCCCCCTCCTTCACTTCTGGTTCCTCCACCTCCACGCTTTTCCCAGCGCGACAGGAGCGTGTGGTTCACCTGGGACAAGTCCGCTGGGTGCCTGATGACTGAGCGGATGGCGACCGGCGTATCCCGCCGGCCTACTCACCCGGGCTTGCACCCCTGTCATTGACTCCGCGAGGCGTTGGCTGAGAAAGTGTTCGTCGCTGGCATGCGACTGCGGCAGTCTCAGGTCATTCGCTTCGTATTTCCATGCTCTGTTTGCGAAGAGCCTGCGTGCGGCGCGTCACGAATTTTTCAAGGATGGTATCCAACTCGAGGGTCCGGATCGGTTTGCTCAAGTAACCGTCCATGCCGGCGGCCAAACAGCGCTCTTCATCACCTTTCATGGCATGCGCCGTCATCGCTACTATTGGCTGGTGCAGCTTTCCCCCTTTTTCGTTTTCACGAATGGCAGCCGTGGCTTCGAAGCCGTCCATCTCCGGCATTTGCACGTCCATCAGCACCACGTCAAAGTGCTCCTTTGCCAGTGCGGCGAGCGCTTCGCGACCGTTTGGCGCCACGAAGACGCGGTGTCCCCGCTTTTCGAGTAAGCGTGTCGCGAGTCTCTGGTTGACCGCGTTATCTTCGGCAAGAAGAATCGACAGGGACGCTCCAGGTTCCCGCTCGTCGTGGAGCGAGAACCGCGTGACCAATGGAATTTTACCCTCTTGCTCTCTTGCGCCGAGAACTCGTGCGATTGCCTCTCGCAGTTCGGATTGCCGAATAGGCTTCAGCAGATAGGCTGCCACTCCAAGCTCTTGACAACGGATAGCATCGCCGCGATGGCCAGCCGATGTAAGCATCATGATCATCGTGGCCGACAGCTCTGGCCGCTGCCGAATTCTCTCGATTAGTGTGAACCCATCCATTGTCGGCATGTGCATTTCCGTCACGATCAGACCAAATGGATTTCCCGCCTCTTTCGCAGCCGATAATTCCCGGAGCGCTTCGTCCCCTCCCTCGGCTGCCTTCGAAGTCATCTCCCAATGTTTGAGCATGCCTTGCAAAATTAGCCGGTTGGTGCGGTTATCGTCGACAATGAGGGTTTTTACGCCGCGCAAAATCTCAGGAGGAGCGATCATTACCTCCTCTGTAGGTTTTTCAGAAGTTCTGAGCCGGATGGTAAAGTGAAATTGCGTGCCCTTCCCAGGTTTACTCTCCACCCAAATGCGACCCCCCATCATTGCCACAAGCCGTCTCGAAATCGTGAGCCCTAGGCCGGTTCCTCCGTACTTTCGCGTTGTCGAAGCATCCGCCTGCGAAAAAGGATCAAAGATGAGTTTCTGCTTTTCTGCCGGAATGCCGATGCCGGTGTCGGATACTGTGAACTCCACAATCCGCTGGTCTCCTTCCTCGCCAGAGATCTCCACTCGCACTGCGATCTCACCCTTGTCCGTGAACTTGACTGCGTTCCCGATGAGGTTCAGGAGAACCTGCCGCAGGCGGTTCGAGTCGCCCTCGACAACTTCGGGAACTTTGGCGCCGATTTCACACAGCAGTTCGATACCCTTCTCATCGGTCCTGAGTGCCATGGTTTTCAGCGTGGCTTCGAGGCAATCTCGCAAATTGAAGTTGATGGCTTCAATATCGATTTTTCCGGCTTCAATCTTGGAAAAATCCAGGATGTCGTTGATCACAGTGAGCAGGGAATCGGCCGATACCTTGACGGTCTGAAGATATTCGCGCTGTTCAGCGTTGAGTTCGGTCTCCAGCGCCAATTCAGTCATTCCGATGACGCCGTTCAAGGGCGTGCGGATCTCATGGCTCATATTCGCGAGGAATTCGCTCTTGTTCTTGCTCGCAACCTCGGCTACCTCCTTTGCTTGTGAGAGTTCCCGAGTCCGTTCCGTGACCCGCGCCTCGAGTTGGTTGTTTATCTGATGTACCGCCCCATCGCGCCCCTGGATGCGCTCAAGCATATCGTTGAACGAAGCGACCAGGGTGCCCACCTGGTCTTCTCCGGCTCCTGGAGCGCGTAGCGAATAATCTCCATGCTCCCTAACAGTTCGCGCTACCGTCGACAGACGCACGATCGGCTCGGCGATGGCCCGGACCAGGCGGGCCGAAAAAACGAAGCTCGTCGCCATCGATAGAATTAGGACTGCAAGTGCGACGCCCGCGTACTGGCGCATCCGGGCTTTGAGCAGGCCCAAATCCGATAGGATTATGATGGAACCGACTCGTTCGCCGTTGAGTTGTACATCCCGGCTAAATCGAAGCACGTCGTTCTCGAACCGGGCGCCCATCTCTTTGTCCGGAAGCGCGCTAAAGTTGGGACTGATGTCCTTGCGCTTGTAAGCAGCAAACGGTGCTCCTTGGGCGTCGTATAGGAACGCCGCAAGAACGTGGCGCTCACTTTTCAATGCCCGTAGCATGTCAGTCGCCGACTTAGGGTCGTTGAAGCCCAAAGAGGCTGCCGTGTTGGCGCCCAGAGTGTCGGCCAGAGTCGCGAGCTCGCTAGTCATCGAAGCCCGAAGTCCCGCCACTTCATAGACAGCAAATCCCGCCGTCGCCAAGAGCAGCGCGAGCAGACTCGTCACAAGAATTGCTTCGGTTACCTTCGCTTGAACTGAAGCGTTCTTATGAAGCATGGGCAGTCCCCTTTTAGGGTCGCCGATCAACGTTCTGGCCAGGCGCAGCAGGCGTGCGCTGATCTTGAGAAGGGCCCTTCCCGCAGCTTCGATATTGATGTCGAACTGGATCTTCTTGTTCTCCCAGCAAGAGCCAATCACCCCACTTTTCTCGACGAAACCATCCGTCTTTGCGACGGTTACGATCGCGGAATTCTGCAACCTGGCCAGGAGCCCGGCCAGATGGGTGCTGAAATCCTAGCCAACAAACAGCATATGGCAGGCCTTGGCCTGAGAGATTTGGTCGAGGTGCAGTACGCAAGCCGCGTGCGTTCTTCTCGGCTTCAGGCTGATGGGCCATTCCTCATTCCGATAAAATGGTCATCAAGAGCGCTTTTAATTCTTCCAACCGAAACGGCTTTTGAATGAAGTAAGTACCAACCGGCTTTTCCTTGTAGTCTTTCCATTCCTGGAGGCTGATCCCACCCGACATATAAAGAATTCGAATGCCCGGCCTTAGAGCACCGATTTGCTTTGCTGACTCCCAACCCGACATCCGGGGCATATCGATATCGGTGAGCAAAAGATCGATGGTCCCGGGATGGGAGCGTGCTGCGTGAATTGCGTCCGGTGCGTTTGATGTTTCAAGGACCTCCATGCCCAGGGGTTTCAAGAAATCACGGACGATCTTGCGCAGGATATCCAAGTCATCAACAAGGAGCACAGTCTTCGAAAGATGCATATTTGTCGACATCTTGCTTCGCGCGCCCTAGGGGAGCAGCGCTGACTAGGCGCTACTCACAAACCGCTTTCCTGACATGACTGCTTCCACAGCAGCGAGTAGCTCGGTTCCAGCGCGTGTTTTCACAACGTAGCCCAACGCGCCTATGCTCAGAGCTTCTTGCACCACGCCAGCAGAAGATTCCTGACCCAAGAAGAGTATTTTGGATTCCGGGACCAGTTTTGCGAATTTGTCGAGCGGCCTCGAAGTCATTCAGGGTTGGGAGTCCGATGTCCAGCAGAATCAAATCTGGTTGCAGTTCCACGGCCAACTGAACCGTCGCCAATCCGTCAGACACTTCACCAACGACCTGTAAATTATGCACTCCTGCTAATGTCGATGTAATGAACTGCCGAAAGGGTTCGAAATCCTCTACGACAAGAGCACGGACTGCGGCTGCGCGATTCAAATCGCGCCGACCATCGAGTTCGGGCTTTGTTGGCACATCGATGTGTTCGCACTTGGATGCGCAAGTCTTGAATCCACCGGCACTCCATTTGCTCTGACGTCTGTCGCAAGATATCCGCTCATGCCGAGGCGTCTATCCACATTGCAAAGATGAGACGCCAATGAATGCACTTCGTGGCGCGGGTGCATATCGGAAGCGCTATGCCCAAACCGCTCATCTGGTGCGACGCGGCCCGCTGTCGTGCACTGGAATCAGGAAACCTCAGACCTTCCTTCATGGCAGGAGGCAGGTCGAACACTGAAGCCCGCGCAGGATATCCAAGTCATCGACGAGGAGCGCAGTCTTCAAACGATCTAGCTTTCCTGACATTCGCCGTGCTTCTATCGCTTAGTCTCCCGAGTGCCAAGCATGAGATCCAGTTGTTCCATAGCTTGGTTCAGAACGAGAAGGTACTTGGATAGTCCCTCCTGATCAGTTCGAAACGCCCGATTCCATCAGCGTGTCGTTCGCAGCTGAAAGAAACTGCTGCAGCCTTTGCCAAATTGCAACAAAATCATGGCTAACCACCCAACCCTAAGTAGGCAAAGCAGTTAATCGACTATCTGACCTGCCATGCTCGCCAGAGAACATCTAAAGTGAAAACCTTGTTTTTCAATACGATACGAAGGAGAGCGCAGATGACATCGCGCAACCTTGACAGCACCTGCGAAGGCTCGTAAAACTGACTGAATCCTCCAATTCTTGTCTAAAACCCTGACAGGAGATCCCTAGCCAACGTTTATGAGATCCCGCATGCAGCACCGCAAACCAGAAGGCCGGTTTGTTCGTTTTGGGTCCTTCGCGTTGGTGATGGACCGGC
>Ga0207028_1008_pt1 | contig 77225 bp, 83 predicted proteins | sample Alteio_BWMinCont_41_FD_153287 | JGI IMG/M metagenome (GOLD analysis project Ga0207028, IMG submission 153287) | Enriched cells from forest soil in Barre Woods Harvard Forest LTER site, Petersham, Massachusetts, United States -... | ecosystem: Environmental > Terrestrial > Soil > Temperate forest >... | reverse complement strand
ACGCGCCATTTTAGTGACAGAATTGGTAAAGGCACAGGAACACTATTGTATAGTGAATACACATTTTACATGGACTCCAGATGGTAAGCCCAATGAACGGCAGCATAGAGATTTAAACCGTTTATTTGAGCTTCTTTCAGAAATGCCAGAATTTATTCTTTGTGGTGATTTTAATGCACCCCGTGGTAGAGCAATTTTTGATACATTGGCTTCGAAATATAAAGATAATATTCCTTTGACAGTGAGTACAACCATAGATAAGAATTTACATTCTGCTGGTGATCTTAATTTAGTGGTGGATGGCCTATTTACCACCCCTAAATATTATATCGATTTCATTAAAGTTATAGATAATCTTAGCGATCACTGTGCTATTTTTGCAAAGGCAAAGATTAAAAAGTAATGTGTTGAATTAGATAATTGTACTTCGTGGTTGAAGGTATATACTAATCAAAGGGGCGTATTGTTCATCGGGAAAACAGATTGAAAAACGCGGCTTATAGTACTTTAGAGGGAACAAAATCATGGTAAGAACAGGGAAATATATCTACTTAGCGACAATCTTGGTGGGCCTAGTGCTTCCTGTTAGCATTGTTTATGCTGAAGTTGCCTCGAAACCAGCCAAGCCCCAGGTGCCGCGGTATGTCGTCGATCCCTTCTGGCCAAAATCCTTACCCGATGGCTGGGTAACGGGTGAAGTTGCGGGAACCTGCGTCGATTCCAAGGATCATCTCTTTGTCGTCACTCGAGGCTTTCAGACAAAAGGACTCGAGAGATCAGAGGGTGTTGCTGGAGATCCAAAATCTAAAGCCGCACCTCCAGTCATCGAATTTGATCCCGAGGGCAATGTGGTCAATAGTTGGGGTAACACTGCTATTGTTACTAGTGGACCGAACGCTGGCAAGAACGAGGTGTTACCGCACGGTATGCACAGCTGCTTCATCGATTTTGAAAACAATGTTTGGATCGCTGGTAACGAAGATGGCATTGTTCAAAAGTACTCGCACGACGGTAAGAAGTTGCTATTGCAGATCGGAAGCAAGTTCCTCTGTGATAGACCTGATCTCGGGGGTTCTGGTCCCTGTGACTTCCGTATCAAGGCTGGGAACACCAACGGGAGCAGTCAGACGCTTCTTAACTGTCCAGCGGACATCGCGGTGGATCCCAACCCGGATCCCGTCACTGGTAAAAGAGGTAACGTTTACATTGCCGATGGCTATGGCAACCATCGCGTCGTCGTCTTTGATAGCACTGGAAAATTTGTACGGCAAATGGGTGGCATGGGTACGGGACCTGGTGAGTTCACACCAGGTGGTGGTGGCCATCCACATTGTGTTGTTCTAGCAAATGATGGACTCGTGTATACCTGCGATCGGGGTGATGATCGGCTCAACGTCTTTAAAAAGGATGGCACCTTTATGCGAGCTATCTCGGTTATCCCGGGAACTGGAAATGCTAAGCCTAATTTTCTAGGTACTGGCGGATCTGCATTTGACATCGATTTTTCCAGAGATAAGAACCAAAAATATATGTACGTGTCAGACGGGGGAAATGAAGTTATTTGGATCTTTGATCATAAGACAGATAAGATCCTCGGCGGTTTAGGTCGGCCAGGTCATATGAGTGGCGACTTCACAACACTACACACCCTGGCTGTCGATTCCAAAGGTAGAATTTATGCAGGAGAAACCATTAATGGACGTCGCCTCCAAAGACTTGTGCCTCATGGTATGGTGCCCAACAGCAAACTTGAAATGATCCCATTACCTGGCGATGGGGTTATTCGTCCTCACTACGACGATCGAAAATAAAATGAAAGGGATCATGTCCAAGCAGGCGACAAGTTAAAAGTTGTCATTTGCTTGGATCTAAACCCAGAAGTTTAAGCCGAGACCTACACTTTTACGTCAATGGCATAAAATTTTCACGATTACGATGACTATCCAAATGGATTTCAGGACCCTTCGGAACAATACCCGTTGGATTGATGAATCTTTGACTTCCATAATAATGCTGTTTAATTTGTTTAAAATTCACGGTTGCTTTTATTTCTGGTATTTGATATAACTCTCTAAGATAATTCGATAAGCTTGGATAGTCTTCAATACGCTTTAGATTACATTTAAAATGACTAAAATAGACCACATCAAAACGTATTAGAGTTGTAAATAAGCGCCAATCTGCTTCAGTAATTTTCACCCCGACCAAGTATCGTTGTCGACTTAAAATTAACTCTAATTTTAAAAGAGCAGAAAATAACGAATCAAAAGCTTCTTCGTAAGCGGTTTGGGAATTAGCGAATCCACATTTATAAACCCCGTTATTCACATTGATATAGATGAAATCATTAATTTCATCTATATCTTTTCGTAATTCTTTTGGGTAGTAGTCATATTGATTTTCAGTAAAATTGTTAAACTCCGAGTTGAGCATGCGGATTATTTCAGAAGATTCATTATTGACAATAGTTTTTGTATGTTTATCCCAGAGTACAGGGACAGTTACTTTGCCCGTATAATTTGGATCAGCTTTTTGATAAATCTGATAAAGATATTTTGACTGATTTAAAGGATCTTGACTTTCACTTCCCAGGGGCCCAAATTCCCAGCCGTTTTCCAACATTAAAGGTTCAACAAAGGAAAAAGAGATGATGTTTTCTAATTTTTTAAGGGAAAGAAATATTAGAGTACGACATGCCCAGGGGCAAGCATAAGAGAGATAAAGATGGTAACGGTTGGGCTCAGCTTTAAATTTGCTATTCTCATCTTTGGTAATGATATGCCTAAATGAGGAAGCTGGACGGATAAAATGACCAGCCTTATCATTTGGAGCCAAAGGAGCCTGTTGCCATTGACCATTAACTAAAATGCCCATTACCCGTTCCTCCTAGCAGAGTCCAGTGACTCACCAATCAACACAGTTCGCATTCCCACACTACCCAATGCAATCCCCTCTATTGGAAAACTCACAGATTCATTCTTTTTCTGCAAGCCTAACACATAAATAAGAGGCCAATAATGATCAGGCGTTGGAATTGCCAATTTTGCGGCAGGTCCTAGTTTTTCATATTCGATAAGTGAACGATGATTCTCTTCGATAATCAATTTTTTGGATTGTTGATCAAATTCTTCTGCCCAGTCATATGGTGTAGCATTCGGTTCCCAAGCGAGACGACTTAGGTTATGTACGATATTTCCACTGCCCATAATAAGCACACCTTTTTCACGTAAGGGTGCTAATTCTTTAGCAAGTTCATAATGCCACAGTGTAGTCTTCGTTAAGTTAATACTGAGTTGATATACCGGAATTTCCGCATTGGGATACATATGGTGTAATACGGACCAGGTCCCATGATCAAGACCCCATTCGACATCTTTCAGCACTGTTGTCTTATTCACTATCTCTTGGGTTGCCATTGCAAAATCTGGGGCTCCCGGACAAGGGTACTCGATCTTATAAAGTTCATCGGGAAACCCCCAGAAATCATGGATAGTTCTAGGCTTTTTTGAGATATGTACACTGGTGTCTGAAGACAACCAATGAGCAGAGATAGAAAGAATCGCTTTTGGTTTTGGAAGTTGAAACTCAAGTTGCTTCCAAGCACGTGAATAAATATTGTCTTCAATTGCATTCATAGGATTTCCATGACCGACGAATAATATCGGTAGCCTTGGAGTAGTAGGTAGTTTATCAATAATGTTATTAAATTCCTTGGGAGTCATAAATAACCTCTAATAGATATAAGTCATTATAGTTGATTAACTGTGCTTAGGATCGCGCCTTAGTTCTGTGTGCAACGCCTTGTTTTGATTGCACCATAATATTACTAGGTAGCGCTTCACCACCTTCACAGATCTCAACTCCTGTTGCTTGTAAGCCATTAGCAAAGATTCCATTTTTGATTGAGATTTCCTCAATTATGCCATCAATTTCTAGAGAGGTAACCTTGTTGCCATTAGTCACTATGCTATCGCCTATAATCAATTTTTTTATTTTTCCGCCTGCCTTAATACTTATACCATTGGCAGGGAGTGCCATGATAACGCCCTTTACAAGTGTTTGCCCGACAGAACCATAAGTGACAACTTGCCCCTTAACTTCAATAGTGCCTACAGGTTTGCTGATTTGAATACCTATAGATCCATCTCCATGTGTGATAATCGAATCAAAAATGGCGTTACCAACAGTGCCATCATATTGATTGAAACCTCTTGCACCTAAACCAAAAGTTTCAATTGTCTTTTTGGCCTCAAAGTAATCAACTATGCCGAAATTTACAAATCCAATACCACTAGGGCCATAGGAAGTAATAGGTTTTTCAACAACCCATTTATCTACTTTCCCCCAAGCATCTAAAACCATATCATTAACACCATAGGTTGTTATTGCCCCTAGATGAGTTATATTGATTGCATGAGCACTATATACAATGAATACTGCAGCGGTAATCATATTTGCTGTACCGTATGGTATCATCCCGTTAGAATGAATTTCGCCTGTTGTTAGGATATCTACAATAACCTGCCCGCCTTGATCTCCAAATCCGCTGATAAAAAGTCCAGATCCTATAACTGGCGCGTTTTTCCTGCCTATAGAAATATTGGTGAGAGTTGCGGTGATAATACTCTCGCTATCGTCATTAAAATTATAAACAGTGAAAGCACCTTGATAAACATTGACGCCATATTTTTGAGGTTGCTCTGAATATTTACGCGCATCGCACCCTACTATGTCAATATGATCTGCAATTAGTTTTGCTTTCTTTGTACCAGTCCTTGTCAAAATTTGGATCTGTCCAGTAACTGTCAAATTATTTAAATTAAGTGTACCTAGATCAATACTATCACTCAAAGTATAAATTGCACGATTTGCAGGATTTGTCATAATTGTAAGATTTGCAACTTCATTATGGGCAGTCAACCCGATGCCATCATTGTTATTAAAACTCAAGACGCTTTTATCTGGGGCAACACCTCTAAGACTAAATCCCGGAGGTAAAATAATCGAATAGGGGAAAAGTAGAGAAGTTTGGATCTCCAATATGGATGGAGATTTATCCTTGATTGCATTCATGAATTCATCAAGGGATGAAATTTTATATTTCATATTTGACACCAAATCTTTCCGGTTTATTTTTTTCGTGCAACAATCACCAAAACGATACCCGCAGCAATTGCTAGCCCCCCCATGATTGGTGGAAAATACACTTCCTTTTGGGTTTCTTGTGTCACTTGCATTGTGCCTATTTGTGCTATTTTTTCTCTTGTAGTGTATTCAAAGCCATGGTATGCAAGGGATGCAATTCCAAATATGATTAGAATTATTCCTATGGTAGTGGTTAACTTTTTCATGAGAGTCCCCTTAAATTGATATATTTAAGGATAGTCTTTATTAATCTATAAAGCCAGACATACGACATCTATGGCTTTAGCAATGTCGACTTTATTGCAGAGCACTTCCCCAAAGCCTTCGACGTCCCAAGCTGCAGATAACATCGTCCAACAAAAGGCCCAGGCTTTGATGCGTTGTGGATCAAAGGGCAACATTTCACAGAGAATTTTTAAGCGTAAATCGATGACTTGTTTAAGCGCACGATCGCTTGGGAAGTAGTCCAGCGGGTTATAGATCATGGGGCTACTTTCGGCTGCGGGATCACCAATATAACCATGGGGATCGATAACCTTCCAAGTCGAACCACTCTTAAGAATGTTGTCGTGGTGTAAATCCCCATGTAAAAGTACATCATTTTTACGATCAAAAGATAGAGTATGAAATAAAGTTTTAGCTTTAGAGATCATGCCCTCTTCCATATGACCTTTTAAGAAGGTTAAAGAATGAGCTAATTCAGAGACGTGTTTATAGGGTGAAAGTATTGAAGGGGAAGAAGATGCTAGTGGTGTGGGATCCTCTGAATGCAATTCCAGAATGGTTTGGCAAAGAATTCGGGTTGCCGCTTCATCTTGCCCAGCTTTAATTAAAGATTTCAATGTCTCGCCAGGAACCAGTCGTTCCATTAAGAATGCATTTCGCTCTTCGTCAATATTAAAAACTCGAGGAGTACCTCTGCGAAAGCATTGTAGCCAATGTGCTTCTGGAATAAGACTCCCACCAGCAGGGGTTGTTTTTAAGATGACAACTGTATGATTTGAATTTAATTCTACTAAAGCTACAAAACTATAGGATAAATCCGGAATCGGTTTAATAATCCGAAAATTCCATTTTTTAGATAAAAAATCTAAGTGGGATGGCAATTGTTCGAGCCAATTTTTACCGGCTTCCCCGTAGGTTGCGTGAATATTGAAAATGAAGTTTTCAGGTAGATCCATTTGAATAGTTTATCTTAAAGACTATATACTAGTCTAGTATGGGCAGTTACACTTATACCTTAGGGCACTTAATTAAGTAAAAAAGAGGGAACCTTCTATTTTGAATAATGTCAATTTAAAAAAGGCTAAATAATCATTCTTTAAATTAAGGGGAGTTGTTAAAAATGTCAACAAAGACAATTCATCAGTCAGTGGTGCTTAGGGCATCACCTAAGGAAGTATATAATACTTTGATCGATTCTAAAAAACATGCTCAGTTTACAAGTGCAAAAGCAAAAATTTCAAAAAAAGTCGGGGGTTCTTTTAGTTGTTATGATAATTATATTACAGGTGTCAACCTCGAACTTATAGATGGGAAAAAAATTATTCAGGCTTGGCGCTGCAGCACTTGGCCAAAAGATATTTACTCTATTGTTATATTCAAGTTATCCAAGGCTAAGCAGGGCAAGACGAAATTAGAATTTACTCAAATTGGCGTACCCACAGGCGATTATAAAGAAAAACTGAGTGGATGGAAAACACATTATTGGAAACCTCTTAAAGCAATATTTATTAAAAGGAGATGATTTATGTCAACACTATTACCTCCAAAAACTCGTGCTCCGGATTTCACATTACCTACGACGGGTGGTCAAACCTTATCATTAAGCGCATTTAGAGGAAAACCAGTCATTCTCGCTTTTTATCCCGCTGATTTTAGCCCAGTCTGTGGGGATGAAATGGCGCTGTTCAATGAAATATTGCCTGAGTTTCGTCAATATGGGGCGGAACTTCTTGGAATTTCTGTCGATGGTGCATGGTGCCACGGTGCATTTGCTACGCAGAGAAATTTGCATTTTCCTTTACTTGCGGATTTCGAACCCAAAGGTGCTATAGCAAAACTATATGGCGCCTATCGAGATAAGGAAGGTATATGTGAGCGCGCGTTATTTGTGATCGATAAAAATGGAATCATTACCTGGAGTTATCTATCGCCACTAAAAGAAAATCCAGGCGCAGATGGTATTCTTGAGGCATTAAAGGCATTGTCTAACTAAAGGATAGAATAAATAAGCTATGTTAAAAATTCCTGTGACAAAAGAAGATCATATTCAAGGCGATATGGATGCACCTATTAGCCTTTTGGAATATGGTGATTATGAATGTTCTTATTGTGGTTTGGCGTATCCGATTGTTAAGCGTATCCAAAAACATTTTGGTAAACGTCTAAGATTTGTGTTCCGAAATTTCCCTTTAGTAGAAAGTCACCCTCATGCAGGCATTGCAGCGATGGCTGCAGAATTTGCATCTTTACATCATCAATTTTGGGAGATGCACGATCTATTATATGAGAACCAGCATGCTTTGGATATTTCGGATCTCCTTAAATATGCTAAATCTCTTAATTTATCGGTAGTTGATCTTAAAACAGCGATCGAGAATGAAACGTTTTCAAAAAATATAAAAAACGATTTTTTAGGTGGAGTTCAAAGTGGAGTGAATGGTACGCCAACATTTTTTATTAATGGGAATCATTACAAGGGTTCTTTCGAGTATGAAGATCTTCTGATGGCGATTGAACAGGTCAAAAAATAAAAACAATTGAAAACTATTGGGTATACACTAGGATAATATTAAATACACTATATCAAAGTAAGGTAGCAAATTTACTCTGTATGGTATAGGTGATTTTCTAGTATTTTGAATTGGGGTCCATTGTGGCATATTAAATTCTAGGGGGTAATCAATGACTAATAGACAAGCAAAGAACTTAAATAGCTCAAAATTTAATTATGTTACTTATATTAGAACAACTCCCGAGCAATTATGGGATGCGCTGATCAAACCCGAATTCACAAAGCAATATTGGTTTGGTAGCCATCACGAATCTGATTGGAAACAGGGATCATCATGGAAGCTTATAACCCCCGATGGACGTAATTGTGATAGCGGTGAGGTATTGGAAGTGAAGCGGCCGCAACGTCTCGTGCTGAAATGGCGCCATGAATTGGCACCAGAATTAAAGGCCGAAGGTTATTCACAGGCGACAATGGAGTTAGAGCCCATTGATGAAACGGTAAAATTAACTGTTACGCATGAAATGGAAAGTGCCAACTCTAAGTTCATTGCGGGTTGTAGCAATGGTTGGCCGATCATCTTGTCGAGCCTTAAGAGTTATCTTGAAACTGGGCAATCACATAAGCAGTCGCGTAAAATGCCAAACTAGGATTTGGTTTGCTGCATTTATAGATAAAAAAATGACACACCCTGAAACTTAATCTATATGGTTTTAATATTGAGTGATATGCCTGGAAAATTCTTCCATTTTTGCTATGCTAAATTTTGATCATCCCACTTTTTAGGAGACTTTGCCCATGAATAAACATATAATTTCTTCATTGCTAGCCTTAAGCTTAGCCTTTTCTGGATCGGTATTCGCGGCAGCAAGTGGAGCGACTACGCAACATCAAGAAGGTCAAGATCATGAAAAAATGGATCAAGACAAAAAAGACATGCGAGAAGATAGACGTGAAATGAGAGAAAAAAGAGAGAAGGAAGAAAGAGAGCGTAGAGAAAGAAGAGAGAAAGAAGCAAGAGAACGCAGAGAAAGAAGAGAAAAGGAAGCAAAAGAGCGCAGAGAAAAGGCTCGTGAAGAACGCAGGGAAGAACATAAGAATGGGCAGCAATAGCCACATCCAAGTAGTTCAATGGGTTCAAGCGGCTCCCCAACTTACTAATTGTTAATATCTATTGTTCAGGGGAAGTATAACTTCCCCTTTTTTATTTCATGTTATTTAATTCAAGATCTGATCACCTAGTTCATATAAAACAGCTATACAAATAATCAGTACCAAGTCATTGAAGGGATGCGTATGATTTTCTAATCAGAGATTGTGAAAAATTTATCTTTTTACAGAGAGCAAAAAAATGACTAGATCCCTATATCAAGCAATTGCAAAGTTGTGCTTAATTCTTGGCCTATTTATTGTTTTATCAAAGGCTTATTCTTTAAGTGAAGTTTTTATACCCCAAGAAGTTGTTCAAAAATTTTTAAACGGGTATTCTGAAAGTGAGCTTGAGCTGATTCAAGATGATCTCACTAATATAAGAAAATTATGCTTTCGAAATACGACACCAATGATGAGTGGGGAAAAAATTTATCTTGCTACGGCGGGAGGCCCAGGGGCTGGCAAATCAACCTTATTGGAAATTTATCTTCGTAATAAAAAGAACTTTGTTTATCTTGATCCCGATCAAAGAGCCTTAAGATTTATGATCAATACTTATTTACAAGAGTTTACAAATGCTAAGGTGAGTGAAAATAAAGTGCATACTCGCACAGACTGGATGAAACTTCTAGACAAAGCCTATACAAAGTGGCGAGGCTCTTCTAATTATATTGCTTCAACTTTGTTAAATGAAGCTTTTAAAGAAGGGTATAATATCGCACACGGGACCACTTCAACCAGTGATCAAATTGGAAGTTTATATCAAAAATTAAAAGATAAGGAATATAAAATACATTTATTGTTAAGTTATGCAACAGATGATAATAGAGTGAAATCATTAGAACATCGAACGAATAACCAAAATTTCACTCAAAACCAACCGAATGATAGCGTAATAAAAGGGAAACTTTTTTCGGATAGATTTCCAATATACTTTCAATATGCCGATGAAATGGAAATCTATTGGGTAGATCACTATTTGGAAAATGCAACTCTTGCAGCTACCCTAATAAGAGGGAAGGGTATGACAGTGCACAATCAGAATGCCCTGAAGAAATTTACGGAGCAATACGACGATGATAGAAAAAATAAGCCATTAAAACCCTTAAAAGAATATATGGAAGATTTCGTTCAAGCAAAGAAACTTTTAGCGAAAGAGCAAGAATAGCTTAAGCAAAGAACATTCAGATCTTGTTTTTCACCTTTTCAGTGGCCTCTATCAATGCGCTTGCAATACCGGGTTCCATGGCAGCGTGACCAGCGTCTTGTACAAACACAAGCTCAGAGCCCGGCCATTTCTGATGCAGCTCATAAGCAGATTTAGCTCGACAAATCGTATCATAGCGACCATGAACGATAGTGGCAGGAAGATGTTGGATCTGCGATAGATCATTGACCAACCTATCATCGTTTAAGAAAAATTGGTGTTTAGAATAGTAAGCAAAGATTCGGCTTTGTCCCAAAACGACCGCGTCGTCTTCTAATATTTTTTTGAGAAGTTCAGGATTAGGTCTTAATGAAGCACAAGTAATGTCATATTTGGTAAATGCACATGCGGCAGGCATGTGGATCTTAGGATCGGGATCCATGACTCGTTTGTAGTAGGCTTCAATCAGATCTCCTCTTTCATTAGCAGGCAAGAATTTTTGAAATTCATCCCATTCCTCTGGGAAGGTATCTTTCATGCCATACCATACTTGTTCATATTCAGTTTTACGACCTAAAAATATACCACGTAGTACAAATCCTAGGCAGGGCTTAGGATGCGCTTCACCATATAACACTGCTAATGCAGAGCCCCAGGAACCTCCAAAAACAAACCATTGATGAATGTTTAAATGCGCACGGAGTGTTTCAATATCCTCGATTAAAGTCTCAGTCGAATTTTCTCGTGTTTCACCCAAAGGCTTTGAACGTTTCGCTCCACGTTGATCAAAGAGAATGATCCTAAAATAGGCGGGATCAAAATATCGCATATCATTGGGTCCACATCCAAATCCAGGCCCACCATGAATAACAACTACAGGAACCCCTTTAGGGTTACCATATTGTGCATACCAAAGACTATGCAAATCGGTGACTTTTAAATAGCCTTCGTCATAGGGCAGTATATTTGGAAATAGGATATCTTCAAGTGCTTGATTCAGGGTATACACTGAATTAGAAATGGTGATTGCAGTAGCAGGTTTCATTAAACACATCCCTAAAAGTATAAGCAGAGTAAGACGAACAACAAATCTATTCGCAGGCATTCTATTCAAAGCGTCTCTCTTTATTCCAAGAAACTAAAAAAATGATATCATAAAACAGATTTCTTATGTTAATTTATGATCTGAAAAGTATTCAATAAGGACCCTCAGTATGAGTGCACATATTATTTCTAAGCTGTTAGATTTAGGGGAGACCAATAGTCTTATTGAAGGACTCTATCAAGAAGCGAAAAAAATTAAAAATCTGGAGAAGCCATTAGCCTTTGGATTCTTGGTAAAAGATAAGTTTGATCGAATGATAGGTGGTTTACAAGGCTATTCTTTCTATGGCGATCATCATATCGATTTACTTTGGTTGCATCCGAATTATAGACGATTAGGCTTAGGTAGAGAATTAATGCAAAAATGCGAACAATTGGGAATAGAGCGTCATTGTAATTTTATGACCGTGAGCACTATGGACTGGGAAGCACTTCCATTTTATGAAAAATGTGGTTTTGAATTAGAATTGACCAGGGTGGGATACAAAGAAAACTCCAAGAATTATTTATTAAAAAAACTTTTACCCATTTTAGTTAAGACAAAGATCTAAAACATCCATTTTCAAAAAATTTGAGCAATGCGTTCGCCAGATCTAACGGCTGCTTTCCACTATTACCAGTTTGGTGCTAAGTAAATTCATGGTGTCAAACGTCTTGAGTTGGCGACATGTTACGATTGAACCCGACCCTATGACTGCTAGGAAGAGCTTGTATTTGTAATGGAGAAATAACGCGCGAAGCAGAACGATATTTAAAGTGTAGATTATTTTGTGAGTTTTCGTTAGGTGTATCAGGTGAGTTAGGAGAGGTATCACTAATTTCAGAAATGATTATGCTGCATTCTTCTTGATTATTAGGAACTTGATTAGGGAGAAAACCCTGCTCAATAGATATCTTGGGTTTGGAAAGTGTCAATTTTGCTATTTTCGCAATTAATTGATTTGCTTGTGCTGGCGTCCCTTTAGTCAAATAATCATTCATTCCGGCTTTTGTTGCTTGTTCTAGGAGTTCTTCGTCATCATTACCTGATAATCCAATAATGGGTATTTTATAACCTAAAGCTCGAATAGTTTCTGTAGCTTCTAATCCCCCCATGCCGGGCATATTTAAGTCCATTATGATTACATCATAAAGCTTAGAACCCGATTTCTTTTTTGCTTGTACAGCTTCTATAGCTTCTTTACCATTATTCGCTGTTTGCAATTCCGAACAATACTCTTTTAAGGTGTTGCATAATAGTTTTCTATTGATTAAGTTATCTTCCACCACGAGTGCTGAAATACTTTTTTCAGCAAATTCAGCAAGAATGGAATTTTTTCTGCGATGTATGTGATTTTTATTGGCTTTGTCAATCTCATCTTGTTCTTTTTGTACTAATAGGTTGGTTCTTATCCAAAAAGTAAATTCTGTTTCAACCCCCTTAGTACTTTCAACTTTTATTTCCCCACCCATGATTGTAACTAATTCTTTACAGATTGAAAGACCTAAACCGTTGCCACCATGCTTAGGGGCGATATTAGAATTTGCTTGAACAAACCGATTAAATAATGAATCTTTCTCTTCTGGAGTCATTCCCCCGCCAGTATCTTTAACTGAAAAACAAAGTTTTGGATCGGAATTCGGTTGTTGGTCCAATGCGACAGTGACTGTAATACTTCCCTTGTCGGTAAATTTTAATGCATTTGATATTAAATTAGTTAGTATGATGCTGAGTCGAAATTCATCTGCCTTAAACCAAGTGTTAAGGGTATCAGGGAGATCGATTGTTAATTTAATGCTTTTTTGTTTAGCCTGCCAATGGAATATTTTATGAAGCTTATCAAGCAGATGTTTAAGCTTAAAAGGCGTAGTATTTAATATAACCTTATGATGTTCTAACTGAGAAAGAAGCAAGCGATTATTAACAACGCTGGTTAGTTGTTCTGCGCAAGCATTGATAATATCTAATCCGGACTTGGCTGCTTCAAGTGATTCTTTTGATATTTTTGTATCTTTTTCAAGTTGTGAGAAGGCATTTTTTTGTAAAGAAACCCCACCTTGAATACCATACACAAGGTTACGTGTTTCATGGCTAAAGGCATCAAATTGGGTTTCTATTTGATTAAGTTTTTGTTTCGTTTGTTCAAGTTCCTGTGCAATTTTATCATATGCTGGGTGTAGTGCCATTATTTCAGGGGCATTTTCTGACTTCTCAGATGATCGAAAACATTTACAAAACCATTGAAAAACCTTAGACAACATAGGTTCTTAGCTCCACATTTGTAATATTAAATAGGTGTCAAATTCTATACTTTTTATTATTTAAACCCAATCTTAACATAGTCATGTGGCTAGAGTCTAGGCCTAAACTAATATAAATATTGGCGTATTATCAGTGGATATGCAAAGATTTTTATGGCTTTTTGTTTCTAGGGCATCTGGGTTTTGAGGGTGGTATGCCTTTTTAAAGTAGGGCAGTTGGGATTCCACTGGGAAAAATTTTTCCAAGTACTCTAGAGACTTAAAATGAACCACACCATATGCTAAGTATTTTAAGCGCTGCTTTTGCCAAGTCATTCCTTCTCCAGAATAATCAATTTCATGCCATTCTCGGCCAATGATATGCGAGGTATTTTCATCAAAAGCTTTACTATTTTTAAATTTAAACTTTTCAACAATATCTTTCAAATAATGCGCCATTTTTTCGGCTTCTGTTAAGGCAAGCCCTCTTGTATGGACCGCCATTAAAAGTTCCAAGGTTGTTTTTGGTAAAATCTTTTGCAAATTGCTTAATTCAGGCGTTGGAATAGTTAATGTTTTTAAAAAACTTATAAATGAAGTTACCTCTTTTGGACGCAGCTTCATTTTTAAACTGGTTTGAGTAAGCCTCGATTTCAATATAGGTTGGAAACTTGCCCACTCATTCGGAATGGAGAAATTCACTTCAGACTTTTGATGCTTTATTGGTTGCAAAGCAAAGACAGCTAGTCCAAAGAGATTAGCTAATAAAAAAATGGTGGTCCAAAAGCGCTTAAACATAATTGGCATATTATATTTTATTACTCATGATTTTGACAATAAGTACATTGATAAAAGTTGTATAACTTAAATTATTTAGGGATACATGAGTTGTTGGACAGCTAAAGGAGTTGATGATAATATTTTTCTAATCAAAGGGAAACTAAAGGTGCAAGATCCAAAATGGTTATGGAATGAATATTACAGCCTACAAAACCCATAAAATTAAACCGAAAGAATCATTATTAATGATTTTAGATCAGTATTTGCCAAATATCCCTGATCAAAGTATCGTTGTGATTACCTCCAAAATTATAAGCTTATGTCAAAATCGAGTAATACCAAAAGAGGCAGTCAAAAACAAATTAGACTTAATCCACACAGAATCTGATTATTATCTAGAAGGTGATTATATTGAAAAATATGGAGTCTGCTTAACCATTAAAAACAATATCTTAATTCCAACCGCTGGCATTGATGAATCTAATGGAAATGGTTATTACATTTTATATCCAGAAGACCTCCAAAACACTGCCGTTGAGATCTGGCAGCATCTTCGCAAACGAACGCCCACCCAAAAATTAGGAGTGTTGATTACAGATAGCCACACGACTCCCTTGCGACGTGGGGTAACAGGGATTTCTTTAGCTTGGTGTGGCTTCGCACCCTTATTTAATTATATTGGAAAGCCTGATATTTTTGGCACGCCTTTACGAGTCACCATGATTAATCTATTAGACGGTTTGGCTGCCACTGCTGTTTTTGTGATGGGGGAAGGGGACGAACAAACCCCTCTGGCTATTATTCAACAAGCGCCAAAAATAACATTTCAGGATTCTCCTCCCACCAAGGAAGAGATTGGATCTATTACTATAACACCGGCAGAAGATTTGTATGCGCCATTATTAACGAATGTTAAATGGAAGAAAGGGGGGATAGCCCAAGCCACTGCAGAATATTAAGAAGGAGTAAAGCCTCCAAGGACATTCAAGACCGTTCTGTTTGCTTGTTCAATGGCAAGGGTGATCTTTTCTTGAGCGGCCTTTCTCGCTTGTTCTTCGATCCCTTTTAAGCGTTCTGCTTCTTTTCTTAAATATTTTTCTGTTCCAAGCTCTGTTTCTAAGGCTTTTATGTATTCATTCATAGTATTCATTTTGCCTCTGCCTTGAGCGAGCTCCTGTTCTAGGTATTGTTTTAAACGTTCTGCTTCTTTTCTTAAATAACTTTCAGATCTAAGTTCTGTTTCTAAGGTTTTGGCATTTTCTACTATGTTATGGGTCTTGCCTTCATTTTGTGCCTTTTCTTGTTCTAAATGTTGCAGTTTATTAGCAATAATGGAAAGTTCTCGTTCTACCCCTTCCCTTTGATCCTTTTCATCCTGTCTCATTTGATCTAGTTGATTGATTTTTTCCATAAATTCTGAAATCTTTGCTTCTAAAGAGAGTCGAATGGTTTTTTCTGATTCCAAGACAACCTCATATTTGTGCAGATCTTCTTTCAGAGTGATTACTATTGCATCTGAATTGGCTTTTCCAAGTTCGATGGCTCCAATTTCTTGGTTGAGTTCTAAGATCTTGTCTTCCGTGGCTTTTCTTTTTAGTTCATTTTCTCTAATTTCGCTACCCATTAATTTGTCTTGCTGAATTTTCCTTAGCTTTCTTTCGTTAGCCGCAATCAATTTTAGTAGATTGATAGTTTTAAAGGAAGCTTCTAGTTGTTTAATGGTCTCATTGTGTGCGTCTTCCATAGATAATTTTTTTATTTCAAGTTCATTAATTTGAACAAGAAGATCAGCAGTCTTTTGGTCGAATACCGTTTGTTCCTCTTTTGCCTTTTCAAGTGCAGCGGCCAATTTTTCTTCGACTTCTTTCTTGGCAATTTCAATTACCCGGACGTTTTCCAAGCCTTTTTGGATCCAGTTTTGGGCCGCCAACTTAGCTTTTTCATGGTGCTGGGCTTGTTCTTGAGACATTTCGATTTTTTGTTGGGCGTTCATTTCGATTTTTTTAATTTTTTCCTGTGCTTCCAGTTCTGAAAGTTGGCGCCGTTCTTCGAATTCTTTCAAAAGTTTTTGTTCGGTGATAGAGAGATATTCAAGGGCTTCCTTAACTTTCTCGTCTGCCAATCGGGTATTTTCTTTCCCAAGCTGTAGTGTTTCTTCTCGCTTTTCTATCTCTGAGTGAATTAATTGTTCTTTTCTTTCCATTTCCCAATGGAGTTTTTGGATTTTTTCTTCCAAGGATTTTCTTATTCTTTCATCTTCGATCCTAAATTTTCTTTCAAGATTAAGCTGTTCTTCGGTTTTAACGATTTGTTCTGCAGCTAATTTGGCCTGTTGAATAGCGAACAAAGCCTTCTCTTCTGCAGATTTTCTGGCCTGCTCTTCTTGTTGTCTAGAAATTTCCAGTTTTTCGGTTTGTTCAAGGGCTTTGGCTATTTTTAGGTCGTGTGCAAGCAGTAGAATTTCTTGTTCCTTACTTTTTAACTCGCTCATCAAGGTGCTGGTTTTCTCATGTTTCTCTTCTTGATTCACCGAAAAAATATTGCTGGGGCACAAAAAACCACCAATTGATATGCGGTTTTCTCCTCGGGCGATTAACTGTTGATTGATCTCATTTCGTTCTTTGGTTTTTTCATTCAAATGTTGTTGCAGGTTAAGTTCGATAGCTTCTGAAGGCATAAGGCTATCTTTTATATTTGGATTGTCGATTGCAAGAGAAGAGAACTGGGAAATTTGTGAGGGGACTTCTACGGCCTCTGATGCACCTTCTAATAATGCAGGTCTCCAAGGGCGGTGGATTCGTTTTGTAAATAGTATTTTGCTGGTCGATGAATCCAAAGAATCCATTCTTTGCATTTTAAAAAACTCCCTTGGGTTTATAAAAAAAGCTACTTAATAAAGAGTTTAGGAGGCATTGGGTGTAATATCAAGCTGTTCGACCTACCCTCAATCGTCTACGTTTTAAATTCCAGCCAAGCAATAAATATCCTAGTGGCAGGAGATAGGGAAAGAGGTAGTGAATGCTTACCGTCACAAAAGGTGTTTTTGTAAAGTTTAAATCAAGCGCAGATTTTGGAGGTGGAATGATTAAGCCTTGCGTTTCGTTTAACCAATTAAAAATATGACTTGCCAGAGCCAAATTCCCATAATTCTTTATAATTGAGTTACTTAGGAAATGGCCATTCCCTATCAACAAAATACGTTGTTCGCCTTTAGTGAGCGCTGCCCCAAGGGTGAATGGGCCATCAATTCTTTTTCCCTCTTCTTCTAAAAAGGTGGAAGCATTGGTGACAAGGATAGGCTTTACCTGATAAGGATTTCCTAGTTCTTTAACTTGTAGAGCGGCAGCCCATGGAAATACCGATAAACTATCTAATGCTTTGGTAATCGGGTGTTCAGGATATTGATTAATTAAACTAATGGCGGGGTGAGGTGTTCCTAAGGCGTGTGCCTTGGGGTCTTGGATAGTACCTTGCATCCACCGGATCTTTAAGGCACTTTCTAATTTTTCTAGTTGCTTTGAAGTGCCCCCATTTTTTAGCCATAGAAAATTGCCTCCTCGTTTTAGATAGTCGAGGATTTGAGAGACTTCCTTAGGAAGAAAGAGAGTTTGATTATCTGCGATAACGAGTAGTGTTGTGTTATCAGGAATAATGCCGGTTATCTTTAAATCAAGGTTTGCCACCTTCATTCCCTGGCTCTGTAACTCTGCTGTCAAGAAACTTAAGTGTCGACTTTCCTCACCAAAGGGATCTTGTTCCCCATGGCCCGTTAAAAACACAACCCACTGTTCTTTGCCTAGCATCATTTGATAAATAAGCTTGGCTAAAGATTCTTCACTCCATTGATTAGGTTTCAGATCTATAGCCTTTCTTCTGCCTTCAAAAGTTAAGCTAAGAGTGTGACTGCTTTGTAATCCGAGTTTGGCTTTTTCTGCTGGGGGTATCGTTTTAAATTGCCCCTGGTAAGCAATGTGTTTGTTTTCTTTTTGAAAAAGAGAAACGATAGTTTGAACCTGATCATGAATATTATGATTGGGCGAATATAATTCAATGGAGAATGGTTTGTCTATTTTAGACAACAATTCAACACTGGAAGCATGTAAGCTATTATTTTTATTATGGCTGATGTCAAAATACAAGGGAAATCGATATATTAAAGCACTTAAGAAAAATAAGGTTCCAAAAATTAAAGTTTTTTTGAAGATTTTCATTTGCCAGACCTGTAATCCGATTCTTTATGTAAGCGAAAAACGCTTAAGTAAATGAAAGTTCCAGAGAACACAGTATAATATAAAATATCTCTAGTATTAATGGCGCCAGATAAAAAGTTTTTACAATGGTATAATAACGCAAATTCTTTGATCCATTGCAAACCGGGATTTAGGTTTGATCCTATCCATTCTAACAAAGTTAAGAAGAATAACGTAACAAAGATAACCAAGGCTGCAATTAAAGGCTCTTTTGAGAAGCAGGCAATAAAAAAACTCAAACTTAAAGTAGCACTTAATAACAGAATTAGCCCGAAGATCCCGGACAAAAATTGCCCAATATCTAAGCGGTCGTGTAAGGTAATTAATAAAGGCATAATAAGGACTGGGAGTAATAAAAAGAGTTGCCCCACCAAGATCCCGAGATATTTACCGAGAATAATTTGGGTAGAGCTAATGGCCGAGGTTAAATATAGTTCCAAGGTGTGTGATTTTCTTTCTTGAGTTAAGCTATGTGTGGCAAGCAAGGGTGTTATAAAAAAGAAAAAAAGAGCGGTCCAAGCAAACAAGGGGTGTATTACCTCTTCTGTGATCCCAAAAGAGCCATTATTTTCTAACAAGGATTGTTGGCTTTTAAATGAATAGTCTTCCATCAATGAATAAAAAATAAAACCTAATATACATTGACATAAGGCTAACAGCTTCCAAATTTTTCCAGTTTTAAGTAATGAAGTGAATTCATGCTGTGCAAGGGTGACAATCATACGCATTTATTCCTTCCGTACTAAATTGTAGGGTGGTTTCACAAAGAGATTTAACTTCATCCTCAGAATGGGTTGCTAAAACGATTGCTCCTTGAGATTTGTATTGCTGAATAATGGTTTGAAAGTCATCCATTTGTTTTGCATCTAAACCTTGAGTTGGCTCATCTAATAGCAATACACTGGGATTGTGTAATAGGGCTTGAGCGATCCCAACCCTTTGTTTTAATCCTTTGGAAAGTAGACCAATGAGATGATTTTGATGATTTTCAAGTGATAATGCTTCAAGCACACGCTCTAGAGCCCCTGGCCAATTTTCTTTAGGTATTTTCTTAAGTTTTGCAATCAAAATTAAGTATTCTTTCACAGTGAGTTCATGATACAATGGCAAATTATCTGGTAAAAAACCGATGCTTTGTTTAGCCAATAAAGCTTGAGTTTGAATATTCCATCCATTAATAAAAATTTTTCCGAGTGTTGGCCTAAGGAGTCCGGCTAATAGATGCAAAGTGGTTGTTTTGCCTGTTCCATTGGAGCCAATCAATGCTAGGCATTCACCTTGTTTAAGGGTAAAACTTAAATTTTGGATCACCCAAGTAGATCCACGAGAGAAACTGATATTTTCAACGATGATGAGTTCCTTTGCTATCATGGGTTTAGTATAGCTATTTTTAGGTGTATAAGCCCCAAAATTATATGTTAGTTACTTTTCTCTCTAGTAAAGTATAATCATTTTAATTACACTAGCCGTGGAGGGCCTGAATATGTTTTATGGAATATTAGATTTATCTTGGTGGGGCAATATTGTGGCTGCTTTAATCGTCACCCATATCACCATTGCGGGTGTCACCATCTTTTTACATAGGAATCAGGCACATCGAGCACTCACCTTACATCCTTTAATAAGCCATTTTTTTCGGGTATGGTTGTGGTTAACCACAGGTATGGAAACCAAGGCCTGGGCAGCTATCCATCGTAAACACCATGCGAAATGTGAAACAGAAGAAGATCCCCATAGCCCACAGGTATTTGGTTTACCCAAGGTATTGTGGGAAGGTGCGGAATTGTATCGAAAAGAAGCTAAGAATCAAGAAACATTAGATCGTTATGGACAAGGTACCCCGGATGATTGGTTAGAGAAAAACATTTATACGCCTCACTCAGGAAAAGGGGTTTTGTTGATGCTGGCTATTAACCTAATACTTTTTGGTCTTCCTGGTTTAACCATATGGGCGGTTCAAATGGCCTGGATCCCATTTTTTGCAGCTGGAATTGTGAATGGAGTCGGTCATTACTGGGGCTATCGTAATTTTGAATGTACGGATGCGGCAAGAAATATTATCCCTTGGGGGATTATCATTGGTGGTGAAGAATTGCATAACAACCACCATAGCTATCCGACCTCCGCTAAGCTTTCTGTTACGTGGTGGGAGTTTGATATTGGTTGGATGTATATTCGGATCATGATGGCTTTAGGGCTTGCTAAAGTGAGACGAGTGGCACCAACGCCTAAGATTGTCCCTGGCAAGGTGCAAATTGATGCAGAAGGCCTGCAAGCGCTTCTTAGCAATCAGATCCAAGTGATGACAGCATATACCAAGGGCGTTATTTTGCCTTTATTTAAACAAGAAAAAGATAAAATATCTCCGGTTGAACGGGGTTTTTTACAACGGGTAAAGTCTGCGTTGATCCGAGAAGATAAATTGATCGACGATAGCGGTCGACGGGCTTTGGCGCAATTTTTAGAGAAAAACCGTGTGATACAAATCGTTTATCATTTTCGTGAACAACTGAAATCGATTTGGGGCAGAACAACTGCTTCCCAAAAAGAATTACTAGATGCTTTGCATGAATGGTGTATTCAAGCCGAAGCGAGTGGTATTCAAAAGCTGCAAGATTTTGCTAGCTATTTAAAAGGGTATACCTTGAGCTGTCCTGTTAATGGTTAATTAATTAGATAAATTGCAAGATAAATAACTTAAAATATTTATTGTCAACTTATATTAAAAATATTTGTTGACAATAAGTTTTCCCTCCAATTAGAATTCGCATGAATGTTTTGTGAAATTTTGGAGGCAACCATGCTGAGTTATGCTTTGTCCAAGACTCGTTTAAATGAAGCCGCCTACGTTTTATGGGGCACTTTTTTACTCTTCTTAACTTCACAAATCAGTATTCCCTTAGAGCCTGTTCCCATTACCTTGCAAACCTTTGGTGTTATGTTGATTGGTCTTACTTTCCCAAGAAAAACAGCCATCCATTCTATTCTTACCTATTTAGCCTTAGGTGCAGTTGGTGTTCCCGTGTTTGCTAATTTTAGCGGCGGCTTTCACTGCCTAATAGGCCCAACGGCAGGATATTTATTTGGATTTATCGCAGCCGTTGTTTGTATGACAAGCCTTCGCCCTTATCTTAATTCTGACAATTTATTTCATATTGCCTTTAATTGTTTGATTGGCACGCTTGTTATTTTAGTTTTTGGAATTACCTGGCTTTCGACAACTCTAGGAATAAAACAAGCAATCCAGTTTGGCTTAATGCCCTTTATTTTCCCAGGGATTATTAAAGCAATCTTATTAGCGCTTGCTGTTCGGTATTTAAAATCAGGTAAAAATTAATTTATCTGCATGAACAGTTCTCGCACCATTCATTTTCGACCACATCATTTTCTTTGTACACTGGGATTTCAAGGAAAAGGATATTCCATTCCTTTTGTAAAAAACTTTCAGAACATTGTAGAACAACTCAATGCAGATCCCGACTCTTTAATTCAAGTGACAAAAGGCCTTGATCAAATTTGTGGCTCTTGCCCAAACAAAAAAGAAAATAACTCTTGTGATAAACAAACTAAGATCGAAAGACTAGATAAGGCTCATCAAACAATTTTAGGATTAGAGGAAAATCAGATCATCAGTTGGAAGGAAGCAAAGAGGCTTATCAAAGAAAAGATGTCAATTGAAGATTTTCATGCAGCTTGCGAAGGGTGTGAATGGAAAGTATATGGTGTTTGTGAGACAGCATTAAAAAAGTTAAATGTAGTGTAGACCACTTGTTTTACTGTTCATTGAAAACCGCTTCTAAACTTTGTGCTATTAAAACGCGGCGTCCCCATTTTAATAAGGTTTCTGGATCAGCTTGATTGATACGTTCCAAATAGGCTTGAGGAACATGCTTAAATTTATATTCGAGTAGTTCCGTCAAGAAAGTACTTTCGCCCTGCTTTAACCATAAACGTTCTGAGGGTGTCATGTATACCATATTTAGCTCCTTTTCTAACTCTTCAACTTGTTTATTACATTGTATCAAAAAAGATTCCGATAATGTCATGATCTCATCAAAAAATCTTAATAAATCTAGAATAGCCTCTTTTTCCCAGTTACGAAGATACAACTGTTTTGTAAGTGAATATTTACTTAAAAGCCTTGTTTCTTGGCTTTTGCTGGTTTCAATGGCGGCTAGCTGAGCTAAAATGGCAATAGAAAACGGATTTTGACTAGCTTCAAGCTCTGCTTTTCGAGTCCTGAAATCTAATATTTTTAAGATTGGGTACTCCAAACGCAATCGGGTACCCCAAAAATTATTCTCGTAGTGATTAGGACGCCAATGAATATCACCATCAATTAAAATAGCCAGTGTTGCAATATCTCGTTTATAAAGATCGAAAATTCTGTAACGATAAATATACACTCTTTCGGAAAAATTGGATTTTCGGCTGCCCTGGATTTCAATTTGGAGTAATACCCAGGCCTCCACGCCATCTTTTCGCCAAACTCGAACCAATTTGTCTGTAATTCTTTTGCCAATTTCTTCCTTTTGAAGGATGGCGTGAAATTCTTGTTCGAGAAAATCATAGCCTTTAGACCATTCAATTTTATCAAAAATAGCTGGCCAGCATAATTCAACAAAATCTTTAAAATACTTACGTAAGATTTCCTTCCAGGCGGAATCAAGATCCGCGTATGGGATGATTTCATTTAAATCTGTAACTTCATTCATAGATATTTATGTTATCGAAGAATTATTTGTTAAAAAATCCGTTTCTTAACGGATAAATAATTTTGGGTAATGGAAGATGGCATAACAGAACAATTGATAAGTTTTTAGGCAACTATGATATTCAGTAATGCGAAAGAATTAAAAGTTAAATAACAAACACAAACATTCTATATAATTTAAATATCGATAAAATATTATTGACAAACGATAATAAACTATTCTAATCTTCAAGTTGTTTATGATTAACCAATGAAGAGGAATTGAAATGAGCAAAATCAATGTAATTAGTTATCATTTTAGCTTTCTATTTAAGGCCCTGATTATTCTTTATCCCCTGTCAGTCATTTCTATGTGGCTGGGTCTTATCACATTTCCACAGGGCTATTTTTCATTTGGCAGACTTCCCGTTAATGTGGATCTTCATTCGCTACGATTGACAGTTCGCATTTTGGCTTGTCTGGTTGAAATGATCCCGACTCTAATTGTGATGATGGGTTTTTATTACTTGATCCAATTATTTAAATTGTATTCTCAAAACAGTATATTTGGGATGGAAAATGTAATTTTGATTAGAAAAACCGCATACACATTCATCGGACAGGTCATTGCTTCTTTTGTGACACAACCCATCTTAAGTCTTGTTTTAACGATGGATGCACCTGTGGGCGGTCATACTATTGCGATTGGCTTAGGAAGTGATGAAGTATCCAACCTGGTTATCGGAGGAATTGTGGTTTTAATCTCCCGGATTATGGAAGAGGGTAGAAAATTAGAAGAAGAAAAAACTTTAACGATTTAGGAGTAAGACATGGGTATTATTATTAATGTAGATGTTATGCTGGCAAAGCGTAAAATGAAGTCTAATGAATTGGCAAAATTAATTGGGATCAATGAGCAGAATTTATCCATCTTAAAAACAGGCAAGGCTAAAGCAATACGTTTATCGACGCTAGAGGCTTTATGCAAACATTTAAGCTGTAGTCCTGGAGACATATTGGCATATGAAGCAGAGTGAGGATCAAGTCTGATTGAAACGAATAGAAACTTCGGCACTAGAAAAACTTTTGATAGTGCCAGTTTTATCTTCTAATAGAAAAAGACCGTTTTGATCAATTCCTCGTCCTATCCCTTCAAAAGTGTGCCCGGCAGTAATAACGGAGACTGGTTTTCCTAAGGTTAAATCATATTTTGACCATCGTTTTCTAAAGGGTTCAAACCCCTCTCTTTCGAAAACAAGGATTGTTTGAATAAGACCGTGAAGCAAAAGGCTTGCGATTTTATTTCGATCTATCTTTTCTGTGCTCAAGGCTTGCAAATGGGTGAATGGTTGGGAGATCCCATCCTGATACGTTTTAGGCATGTAGACATTTAACCCAAGGCCAATAACGGCGCTACAGGTATCATAAACTTCGCCGGACAGTTCAATTAAGATCCCTGCTAGTTTATGATCATTGCAGTACAGATCATTAGGCCATTTAACTCCTAAAGTTTGGGTGATCCCGTACATTTCTAATGCTTCTATGATTGAGATTGCAATCGCAAGGCTTAAACCAGCGAGGGCGCTTGGATCTTCTTTGAAATGCCAGAGCAGAGATAAATAGATATTTTTAGCAAAAGGCGATACCCACGTTCGGCCCCGACGACCTTTACCGCGGGTCTGACATTCCGCCAAACAAGCGATAGTTTTTTTAGATTTTACTTTGCTAGGATCTAATAAATAATCATTGGTAGAAGGAATAGACTCTAGTACATCCAGTTCGTCTAATTGAGCAATGCTTTTTTGCGAAAGAAGGGAAAGGATTTTTTCTTTTTCAAGCAGAATAAGCGGCTCGCTCATTCGATACCCTTTATTAGTCACTGATTCTATTTCAAGCCCTCGAGTTGAAAGCTGTTTCATCAGTTTCCAAATGGCACTGCGCGTGATATTTAAGGATTTACCGATCTGTTCCCCAGAATGGAATTTACCATCCTGGAGAATCTCAATCAATTTCTTTAGTGTTTCAGTCAATGAAGGTTTTAATCAATTATGAAAGGGAAGGAATTTACCCCTAGGGGCGACTTTGTTATTTCAGTTTCTTTTCTTCAAACCATTCGTGTTTACGGGTTTTTTTATCAAACTTACGTAGTTTCAGTTTGTGGGCCATTTTTGGGTTTTTTGTAGTTGTATAAAAATCCCCAGATTCGGAAACTAATTTTACTTTAACGCATTTTGCTTTTGCCATGTTGGGGACTCCTAGACTTTATTCTTTGCCTTGTTTTTGAAGGGCTGCTAAAACGGCTTCGATGCCATGCTTATCTATAGTGCGCATGCCTTTACGGGAGACCTTGAGTTTAACACGTCTGCCGGTTCCTGGCGTTTCTCCCGGGATCCAAAATCGATGAACTTGAAGATTGGGCAGAAATCGCCGTCGGGTTTTTCGATTAGAATGGGAAACATTATTGCCAACCATGACATTTTTTCCAGTTACCTTACATACTCTAGACATGACATACCCTCTTTCTTGCTTTTTCGCAATAATGACTAATATGCTTCTTATACCAAGAATAGGGTGGGGAGATCAAGGGGGACAGGGCAAACCCCAAGGCTTTTTTCATATGGCTTTCCAGATCTAAGCCTATCCAGGTATACTCTTTGCCTAGATTTAAGATTGGGCAGGGGTTGGCGAAGATTTTTAAAAGGGGGAGTTTAATGTTTGATTTTATTAGAAGATCCACCTTAATTGTCTCGATAGGTGTAGTTGCATTTCTGATGGGTTGTGCTGGGGTCCATACTGCTATCAATAAGCGCAACCTCGATACTCAGACCAAAATGAGCTCAACGATTTTTTTAGATCCCGTTACCTTTGATAAAAAAACAGCCTTTTTACAGATAAGAAATACAACTGATAAGTCCGAGTTAGATTTAGAAGAGGGTGTAGCAGAAGCCATGAAGGCTAAGGGCTATAAAATCGTACAAGTGCCTGAACTTGCCCAATATTTGTTACAAGTCAATGTATTACAAGTAGGAAGATCCGACTTGCGTGCAGCGGAACATGCCCTGAACCAAGGATTTGGAGCCGCTTTGGGTGGAGCTGTGGCTGGGGCTGCTGTTGGGAGCTTAGCAAGCCGGGGTAATGATAGCAAAGGCCTAGTGGTAGGGGGGCTTGTTGGGGCTGCTGTTGCAACCGTTTCCGATGCCATGGTGCAAGATGTTGTATACACCGTGATCGCCGATATACAAATTTCCGAAAGAGTGGGTAATTCTGTGGTTGTTAAGGAAAAAACCCAGTCCAAACTTAAACAAGGTGTTCGAGGGATGCGAGAAGTCACCTCTACAGAAAAAGTGGATTGGAAGCGATATCAAACTCGGGTCGTTAGTACAGCGAATAAAGTAAACTTGAAATTTAATAAGGCCGCCCCTGAATTAATTAGGGGATTAACTCGATCAATCGTGGGAGTTTTTTAATTCATGCGGAGTATTCAAGTCAAAATTGTAAATCCAAAATTAGGTCGTGAGATCCCATTACCCAGCTATGCTACCCATGGCTCTGCAGGTTTAGATCTGCGTGCTTGTATAGAAGGATCACTCGTCATTTTACCGGGAGCCACGCATTTAATTCCAACCGGGCTTGCTATTTATATTGAAAACCCAGGTCTTGCAGGCTTAATCCTTCCGCGATCGGGCTTAGGCCATAAACATGGGATAGTCCTTGGTAATTTGATTGGTTTGATTGATTCCGATTATCAAGGAGAACTCATGATTTCTTGCTGGAATCGTGGAAAAGATCCTTTTACCCTAGAAATGGGTGAACGTCTTGCTCAATTAGTGATTGTGCCTGTTGTACAAACCCAATTTGAAATAGTGAATACTTTTGAGGCCTCGATTCGTGCAGATGGGGGCTTTGGCCACACTGGGCGTTTAGATCTGACTTCAAAGAGCAATGCTCCCATTTTGGAAGAAAATTAATATGCCTCATCTAATCATTCCATCAGAAATTTTTCGAGCCTATGATATTCGTGGCATTGTAGAGGAATCCTTAACAACAGCGATAGTAGAAGAAATTGGCCGGGCAATAGGTACAACGGTTTTAGAAAGAGGTGAAACCTCGGTTGTGGTTGGAAGAGATGGTCGCTTATCCGGGCCTTCTTTACAAAATGCCCTAAGTGCTGGAATTTTATCAACCGGTTGTGATCTCGTTGATGTTGGAATGGTGCCAACGCCGGTTCTGTACTTTGCAACCCATTATTTGAAAATCCCTTCGGGCGTGATGATTACGGGCAGCCATAATCCGGCAAATTATAATGGACTTAAAATTATGATTGGTGGGCAAGCGCTTTTTGGTGAAGGTATTTTAAGTCTTCAGGCACTGATTCAGCGGCGCGCGTATAAAAATGGAAAGGGTTGTTTGGTTTCCCAAGATATTTTAGAGCCTTATCAAGAAGCGATCGAAAAAGATATTCAATTGTCTCGTCCTTTAAAAGTGGTGGTGGATTGTGGCAATGGAGTGGCAGGTGCTGTAGTTCCTTATATTTATCAAGCTTTGGGTTGTGAAATAATTCCGCTCTTTTGTGAAGTGGATGGCCGTTTTCCAAATCATCATCCTGATCCTGGCCAACCAGACAATTTGCAAGATCTTATTCATGCTGTTCGCCTGCACAAAGCTGATATTGGTTTAGCTTTCGATGGGGATGGAGATCGTTTAGGGGTTGTGGATGATCAAGGAAAAATTATCTGGCCCGATAGGCAATTAATTCTGTTTGCAAAAAATGTTTTAGCACATCATCCAAAAGCAAAAATTATTTATGATGTTAAATGTACTCGCCATGTTAAAGAAGCAGTAGCCAAATTGGGTGGTGAGCCTTTGATGTGGAAAACAGGCCATTCCTTGATTAAAGCCAAAATGCAAGAAACCGGTGCTTTGTTGGCGGGAGAAATGAGTGGACACACTTTCTTTAAGGATCGTTGGTTTGGGTTTGACGATGGTTTGTATACTGGCGCGCGTTTATTAGAAATTTTAAGCCAAGAATCTGAAACAACCCATGCTTCGGATTTATTTTCCTCGTTACCAGACAGTATCAATACACCCGAATTATCGATAAATGTGACCGAGCAGAATAAATTTGAAGATGTACAAAAATTGATTGCCTTAGCAAGGTTTCAAGATGCACACATTAGCACCATTGATGGCTTACGAGTCGATTTCAAGGATGGATTTGGATTGGTAAGACCTTCTAATACAGGCCCCAACCTAATTTTACGCTTCGAGGGAGATACCCATGCAGCGCTTGAACGTATTCAGGCTGAATTTCGGAGCTTGATGTTAAGCGTTAAACCGGATTGGGTGCTACCCTTTTAATTATTCTAAGGAATTAAAACCATGATACGACCAAGTGCACGTGCGCGAGATGAATTAAGAGAAATTCGGATCCAACGCCATTATACGAAACATGCAGAGGGCTCAGTACTCATTCAATATGGGGATACCCATGTTCTCTGTAACGCCAGCGTTGTTCCAGGGGTGCCTAAATTTTTGAAAGGAAGCAATCAAGGTTGGTTAACGGCTGAATATGGTATGCTTCCCCGCTCAACCAATGAGAGAATGCAACGGGAATCCCGTGGTGGGCCATCGGGTCGTACTCAGGAAATTCAACGTTTAATTGGCAGATCGCTGCGCTCTGCATTGGATTTAAGCTTACTTGGCGAATATACCATTACGATTGATTGTGATGTTTTACAAGCCGATGGTGGAACCAGAACTGCCAGTATTACCGGAGGTTGTATTGCACTGGTCGATGCGATTAATCATTTACGCAACCAAGGGATTGTTAAGACAAATCCTCTTAAATATTTAATTGCTTCTATCTCGGTTGGTATTTATAAAGAAATGCCAGTGTTGGATTTAGATTATCTGGAAGACTCGAATGCAGATACTGATATGAATATTGTGATGACAGAGAAAGGATCTTTTATTGAAGTCCAAGGTACCGCAGAAAAAGGCCCTTTTGATCTGCAAAATTTGCAAGGCATGCTTGACTTAGGCAGGAAAGGCATCCAAACTTTGATCGACAAACAAAGAGCGGCACTCGCCGTTTGATAACCCAAACTTAAACTTGAGAGAGATTTTATAGCGGAGTCTTAAAATGAAAAGTATCACAAAAGTATTGTTAATTGCACTTCTTGGTTTTTCTACAAGCGCTTTTGCTTCGGAGGCTTCTCATCGAGCTGCGGCAGAACGTTTTTTTAAAGCCATGGAAATGCAAAAACTCATGTCAATGATGGCAGATCAACTATTAATACAACAATTACAAATGCAACCTTGTGCGCGTCCAGTGGAAGCTACCATACGAAAGTACTATCAAGACACTTTGAATTACAAGAATTTTGAAAATGAATTTATTGATCTTTATACCAAAGCATTGAGTGAATCGGATTTAATTGAAGTCAGCAAATTCTATGAAAGTGATGTGGGTAAACGAATTATGAATGCACTTCCTGAACTAACCCAGGAAGCGGGTAAAATCAGTATGAAGCATGTTCAAAAAACACAAGATGCATTTGTTAAAACACTACAGGATGCTTATGAAAAGCTAGATCCCAAAGATGTTCCTGAGGCCTGTAAAAAGGAGTTTGAAGCGTCTAAGTCTAAGAAGGTACCGGACACCAAATAAAAGCCCATATTTGATGCCTTAATTCTCAACCTTTAGTTTGTAATCAACGATAACAGGGGCGTGATCGGAAAAGACTTCATCATTATAAATACTCACCGCTTGAATAGTCTTTGCAAGCGCAGGGGTAATTACTTGATAGTCTATCCGCCAGCCAATATTTTTTGATCGAGCGGTGACACTGCGCTGCGACCACCAAGAATATTGTTCTGGTTTTTGATTTAATACTCTAAAGGCATCCACAAACCCTATACTGCCAAAGACTTTATCTAACCACGCCCGTTCTTCCGGTAAAAAACCAGAAGTATTTTGATTGGCTTTCCAGTTTTTAAGATCAATTTCTTTATGAGCAATGTTCCAATCACCACACAAAATATAATCACGTCCGTCTTGTGCTTGGCGCTTTAACTTTTTTTCATACTGTGACATAAAATCAAATTTAACCGCTTGTCTTGTTTCACCACTCGTTCCTGAAGGTAAATAAAGAGAGGCAATGCTTAAATCCCCGAAATCCGCTTGAATATAACGACCTTCCGTATCCGCTTCTTTCCAACCTAATCCGCGGGAGATGTGATCGGGCTTAAGGCGCGTAAAAATTGCAACGCCGCTATAACCTTTCTTTTCGGCATCGCAATAGTAAATATGGTAACCTTCGGGGCAAAAAATACTATCGGTGAGTTGGTGATCCTGGGCTTTGGTTTCTTGAAAGCAGATCACATCGGCATTTTGTTTTGTAAGCCAACTAAAGAATCCTTTTTTAGCGGCAGAACGGATCCCATTCACATTAGCGCTAATGACTCTTAACATAGGGGGAGGCCTTTATAAAATTAGTCATAAACTTTAACAGTTGACACTCTATGACAGTCAACCTACAATGATACATTATATTCTTCAATAAAAAGTCAGCATCTTCGAAAATGAAAACTTGGAATTGAAGTCATTTAATGGAAATCACAAGATGTTAAACACCAATCATTATTTTTTTCTTGTCATCGTTACACTGATGATGTCGGTTAGTCTTTTAGCGACCGATATTTATTTGCCCGCACTGCCAGAGATGACAGAATATTTCAATTGCAGCCAAACCGATATTCAAAGGAGTTTTACGGTTTTTTTGATAGGGCTTGCCGGTTGTCAATTGATATCGGGAATGCTCTCCGATAAATTTGGTCGAAAAAGAGTAGTGGTTATTGGTTTTACGGTGTTTACAATATCCTCAGTATTATGCGCGCATTCAAGTAATTTAGCAGAACTCAACACTTGCCGACTCTTACAGGCAATCGGCGGGGGAGTTGGTTCGGTTGTTGGTCGGGCATTGGTGGTCGATCGTTTTAATCGGGATGGTTCAGTTAAAATCTTTTCAACGATTTTTCCGGTTATTGGTTTATCTGCAGCGGTTGGGCCCTTAATCGGTGGATATCTCACCTATTACTGGGGTTGGCGATCCCCCTTTATTTTTATTGCCAGTTTTGGTTTTCTTGTATTATTAATGGCGATTAGCTGTCTTAAAGATGTTAAAAAAAATCCTGTCATTACTCTAGAAACAGAAACAATGGATCTCCTACCTATTAATGAAAGTAAACTAGGATATTTAGCGATTATTCGTAATTTAGAATTTCTGGGTTACGCCTTAATCATTTGTGCTGGATTTTGTGTGTTTCGTTGCTATACCGTTGAATCTCCTTTTGTATTTAATAGCCAGGGTTATGGTGCCGAGGAAATAGGACATTTTTATATTGTATTATCCCTTTCTTATCTAAGTGGCAATTTAATTGCTAGAAAATTAGCGAATAGCCTTAAGGTCTCTCAATTATTAGCCATTGGATTTTCGTTTTTTGTTTCGGGCGGTTTCTGTATGGTTTGTGCTTCCTATCTTTTTTCAAGCAGCCCTTATTCTGTTATCATTCCGATGTCTCTTGTCACTTTGGGGAATGGTTTTTTATTTCCAGTGGGATCGGCGAGTGCTTTAACATCGGTACCCTCTCATTTAACAGGAAGCGCTTCTGGGTTGATGGGCGCAATGCAGTTTGTTTTTGCAGCACTTTGTATTAATTGGGTTGGGGAATTCAGCCAAGGCCAGGCTTTACCGATGTCCATTTTTATCGCAGGGATTATCTTGTTAGGATACTGTAATTATCTATTCTTCGTAGTTTATAAAACAAAGCCTCGTGTAACGGCCACCTAAAGGATCTTTATGGCATTGAGTATGACGGCATTTACCAGTCGGGACCTAAGATTACCCGGTGTTATTGCACACTGGGAAATTCGATCGGTGAATCATCGGTATTTAGAAGTTGGCTTTAAGTTGCCTGAGCTATTGCGAGATTTAGAGTATTCCTTGCGAGAAATTATTAAACAGAATATCAGCCGAGGTAAAGTTGACTGCCTATTAAAATTAGATCAACTAGAAGATAATAAAACCGAATTGCTTGTCGATTATCAATTGATTGCAAAGTTAATGCATATTGGCGAAGAAGTAAAGGAACGATTTCCTTCCACTAATAGTACGGTATCTCTTTTTGATATTTTGCGTTGGCCCTCGGTTATTAAAATGCAAGATAAAGATTTATCCACATTGGTTGAGGAATTGCAAGGAACTTTTGAATTAGCCGTGCAAGATTTGGTGGAAACGAGGGCGAGAGAAGGATCGAAACTTAAATTTTATATTCAAGAACGTTTGGCAAAAATAGAAGAACATGTATTAGCGGTTAGTAAAAGACAACCCGAATTCCAAATCCTATATCGTAATAAGATCCATGAAAGATTGAAGGAACTACAAAAGGAAATTGACAAGGATCGTTTTGAACAAGAATTAGCATTTCTTTTGCAAAAGATGGATATTTCGGAAGAGTTAGATCGATTAAAAGCGCATCTTGAAGAAGTTGAAAGAGTTTTGGAGCTTAATAGTCCCATGGGGCGACGTCTCGATTTTTTAATGCAGGAGTTAAATCGTGAGACAAATACCATTGCTTCAAAAGCGGTTGATAAAAAGGTTGCTCAACTTTCAATCGAGTTAAAAGTTTTGATTGAAGAAATGCGCGAACAAATTCAAAATATTGAGTAGGAAAAAATATATGCTAAACAAGGGATCTTTGTTTATTATTTCGGCACCTTCTGGGGGAGGTAAAACGACATTAGTGAGGTCCTTAGTTAAGGCCTTGCCAGGGATTACGGTTTCCGTTTCTTATACAACACGATTAATACGCGCGCAGGAACAAGAAGGCATCGATTATCACTTTGTCAGTCACGATGAATTTAAGTCTATGTTAAAGCAAGGTGTGTTTCTTGAACATGCAAAAGTCTTTGGTCATTTTTATGGTACCTCTCTTATCTGGGTAGAGGAAGAAAGGTTAAAAGGGAATGATGTTATTTTAGAAATCGATTGGCAGGGCGCAAGACAAGTTCGTTCTCAGTTTGTAGAGGCACAAAGTATTTTCATTTTGCCGCCGTCGAGAGAAATTCTGCAAGAGCGTCTCCAAAAGCGACACCCGGATAATTTGAAAATGGTAGAGGAACGTATGCAGGAAGCGAAAGACGAGATTTCTCGTTATAATGAATATGATTATTTGATTTGTAATGATCAATTTGAAGATGCCTTAGAAGACTTAAAGGCTATTGTGAGATCACATCGCTTGGAGTGGCGGGCTCAAGCGGCCGAAAAAGCCCTGATGATTCAAAAACTCCTGAGTTAGCTAAATTGTATTTTATATGGTATGATGTATTTTTAAAGGCTCCAAATAAGTAGAGGATTTCCAAATGGCGCGAATTACAATAGAAGATTGTTTAGAAAAGGTTGCAAATCGATTTCAATTGGTCTTAGTCGCTTCTAAGCGGGCGAGACAATTATCTTTAGGGGGTGCAGATCCAATCGTACCCTGGGGGAACGACAAGCCAACGGTTGTTGCTTTAAGGGAAATTGCAGAAGGGTGGGACCCGGCAGTCGTCGTTACAGAAGAAGACAAGGCTGCTTCTTAATCGTGAATATCCCCTGTATCAAAGGCTACGATGTGGGGGAGAGTCGTGTTTCTTTTTGAGGATTTTCAGAAAAAACTCTCCAATTATTTAACACAAGAACAAGTTGTCGAGATAAAGAATGCCTATTTAATGGCAAAAGCCGCCCATGAGGGGCAATGGCGTATTTCCGGCGAGCCTTATATTACTCATCCCCTTGAAGTTGCCAATATCCTTGCCAATATGCATATGGATTATCAAAGCATTATTGCAGCGATCCTCCACGACGTTATTGAAGATACCGATTTAGATAAAGCCATCATCGCCGAAAAGTTTGGTGAAGAAGTGGCAGAATTAGTCGATGGCGTTAGCAAACTTAACCAAATTAAATTCGAAAATCGTATTGAAGCTCAGGCAGAAAATTTACGTAAAATGATGTTGGCAATGGCCCGTGATATACGAGTCATTTTAATAAAATTAGCCGATCGTTTACATAATATGCGCACTTTAGACGCCTTGGCTCCAGAAAAGCAAAGACGGATTGCTAAAGAAACCCTTGAAATTTATGCTCCCATTGCTAACCGATTGGGTATGAATAATTTTCGGATAGAATTTGAAGACTTAGGTTTTTCTTATTTATATCCCGTTCGTTCTCGCGTATTGAAGGAGGCTGTTCGTAAGGCCAGAGGCAACCGTAAAGAACTTATTCTAGCGTTAGAAGCCAGCATAAAAAATAGACTTGAACAAGAAGAAGTTTCTCATTTTGTTATTCTGGGTCGAGAAAAACATTTATACAGTTTATATAAAAAAATGAAAAATAAGGAACTGTCACTCTCAGAAGTGATGGATGTTTACGCGCTCAGAATTATTGTCGATAGAGTAGATACTTGTTATCGTGTTTTAGGAATTGTGCATAATTTGTATAAACCGGTACATGGTCGTTTTAAAGATTATATTGCCATTCCAAAAACCAATGGGTATCAATCGCTGCATACCATTGTACTTGGGCCTCATGGCGTTCCAGTTGAAATACAAATTCGAACGGAAGAGATGAATCGCATGGCCGAAAATGGGATTGCTGCCCATTGGCTCTATAAATCTGCAGATAGCCGTGCAGGAGATGCAGAGCTTCGCGCGCGTGAATGGTTAAAGGGCATACTAGAGCTCCAAAGAAACGCCGGTAATTCCAGAGAATTTATTGAACATGTTAAAATAGATCTCTATCCCGATGAAGTTTATGTTTTTACCCCAAATGGCGATATTCTTTCTTTACCCAATGGGGCGACAGCGGTGGATTTTGCCTATGCAGTGCATACCGATGTTGGTAATGCCTGTATTGCGGCGAAGATCGATAGAAGACTCGTGCCCTTAAGTATGCGTTTAACGAGCGGCCAAACCATCGAGATCGTTACCGCTGAAGGGGCTCATCCTAATCCGGCTTGGTTGAGTTTTGTTGTAACCGGTAAGGCGAGAAGTAATATTCGTCAATGGTTAAAAACTCAACAAGTGAGTGAAGCACGGATCCTTGGGCAACGCTTAATCGAGCGAGCACTTTTATCTTTAACACTTACCTTGAAAGATATTTCGGATAAACGGTTAAAGGCTGTGTTGAATGAATTAAAATTAGAGGGTTTTGATCAACTCTGCGAAGAAGTGGGGTTGGGTAATCAAGTGGCCCCCTTAATTGCACGACGCTTGGTTTCTGATCTCTCTCAAGATGAATCACATATTATTTATCCTCTTGCGATCCGTGGTACAGAAGGCATGGTGGTTACCTATGCTAAATGTTGCCGACCGATCCCAGGAGACACCATTGTGGGATTTTTAAGCGCTGGTCGAGGAATAGTGGTTCATCGAGAAAGCTGCAAAAATGTATCTGAAATGATTAAATCACCCGAAAAATATATTCTCATACAATGGGCAGAAAAAGTGGAAGGTGAATTCCAAGTAGAGCTTCGGGTCGATGTATTCAATAAAAGAGGGGTCTTGGCATTGCTGGCCAACACCTTATCAGAAAACGATGCCAATATTTTAAATGTTCATATTGACGAAAGAGATAGCCGTCATAATACCATCACCTTTTTATTAAGTATTCGTCATCGAAACCATTTGGCAAAGCTTATCCGTCGATTAAGAGAAATTGAGGTGGTTACCAGGGTAGTGAGAGGAAAATAAAGGGGAAGGGGTATGGATGCAGCTTTGAAAAGCTTGGATGCCAATCGTGATCGGATGATCGAAACGGTTACACAATGGGCCAATATTAATTCTAATTCCTATCATGTAACAGGATTAGAACGAATGTCGGTTGCTTTAACGCAAGCCTTTTCTGTCTTGGAATGTGAAGGCAAGGTATTATCACTTCCTCCTATTGAACAAATTTCAGCGGATGGTGTTACTAGAAGAGTTGATCTTGGCCCCCTCTTGCAGTTTTGGAAAAGGAAGGATGCTCCTATACAAATTTTGTTAGTAGGGCATATGGACACAGTCTATGACATCGATCATCCTTTTCAAAAAGCGATTCGTCAGTCTGAATCTATCTTAACTGGTCCGGGTGTGACCGATATGAAGGGTGGGCTTTGTGTGATGTTAGAGGCTTTAAAGGCTTTTGAACAATCCCCTATAGCAAAACAGCTGGGCTGGGAAGTTATCATTAACCCAGATGAAGAAATAGGTTCCTTGGGATCAGCGTCTTTTCTAGCCGAGCGTGCCAAAGCACATCAACTGGCCCTTTTGTTTGAGCCAGCCATGGATGAGGCAGGTACCTTTGCAGGAGAACGTAAAGGCAGCGGGAATTTTACTGTTATTGTTCATGGAAGAGCAGCTCATGCTGGGCGTGATTTTCTTCAAGGCCGCAATGCGATTGTACAACTTGCACATGTGATTTCAGAGATTCAAGCGCTCAATGGCAAAAGAGAGGGTGTTACCTTAAATGTTGGACAAGTGCAGGGCGGGAGTGCTGTGAATGTGGTACCCGCTTTAGCCATTTGTCAGATCGATGTTCGGTTCCAAGATCTAAAAGATGAAGCTTGGGTGAATGAGCATTTAAAATCAATTGTCTTTGCTGCCAATCAACCGGAAGGATTTACCGTAGAACTCAAAGGTCACTTTAACCGAAAACCCAAAACTATAACGGGTAAAACACTTGCTTTGTATGAGATGGTTTCAGAACTTGCTAAAACCCTAGGGCAAGATATTCATTGGAAGCCGAGTGGTGGTTGTTGCGATGGCAATAATTTATCGGAGGCAGGTTTGCCGAATATAGATACATTAGGGGTTTACGGTGGAAAAATTCATAGTGAAGAAGAGTATCTCTTGGTAGATAGTTTGGTTTCGCGCGCGAAGCTAACGACGGCTATTTTATTTCATTTAAACCAAGGGAAATTTTAGTTTTTTTATGTAGAACCAACTTTTTGGGTAGTTTACTGATGAATGGGATAGCTAGCTTACAAATGGGCATTTTTTTCGATCTAAGTCTCATCTTTTTGCTTATTGAGCTGTCATCAACTAAAGTAAACAAATGTCTATTTGGGCTAATAAAGGGATGTGTTATGCGTAAACTATTAATGATTTTTTCCATTTCTGCAGTATTACTCTCCCACAATTCGCTTGCGTATGCAGCCAATTTTGATCCGGCTGCAATTAGTGCTTTTCATCAAAATAATAAAGAATTTATGTATAAAACGTGTAAGGCCTCACATGATGCCAGTGGTGCTGCTGCCCCAGACAATTTTTGTAAATGTTATTCTGAACAATTAGATAAAGCTATCGATGATGAAGCGTTAAGTAAATGTGCAAATGATAACAGTGGTGCTGCTTGTACTGCTCAAGTGCTAGCAAACGCAATGGATAAAGCAGACGCTAGTGGTTCTCCTGGTGGCGCCTGTCATGATCTGCTCCCAGCCTCATCCACCGGTGGTGATGCAACAGACACAATGCCAAGCCCTTCGCCGACCCCACAAAATTAATAAATAACATACACTGTATGTTTACTCAGTTATCAATAGAGTGCTCTTCATCCCTCTCCCTGGGGTCCCACTCTTAAAACGAGAGAGGGATAACAACGATGAAAATGTTTGTGCTTATAGTCTTTATTGGCAACAAAATAACTATAAATGTCGTATCTTTAATATATGAGCCAAGGTTTAATTATTCGTCCTATTGAAGAAAAAGATTTGGCAGCTATTTCAAGGTTTGGAAGGCTGACAGGGCCTGGATTTAACTCTTTACCCGATAGCCCGGATATACTGAAGAAAAAAATCGAAGTCTCTATCAACAGTTTTTCTGGGAAAATTGAAATTAAACAACGCTATTATTTTTTTGTAATGGAAGATGTAGAAAAACAAGAGGTGGTTGGTACCTGTGCTATCGAAACTTGTATTGGACATCCCTGGCCGCTTTATCAATATAAATTATCGACTATCGTTCAAGTTTCTAATTCACAGAATAAATATCGAAGCCATAAAATATTGAATTTAGTTTCTCAACATCAAGACATCAGCGAACTGAGTAGTTTATATTTAAGTCCCGCTTATCGAGGAGAGGGCCGAGGTGCTTTTCTTTCTCGTGCTCGTTGTTTGTTTATTGCTGAATTCCCAAGTTTTTTTTCAAATTTTATTTTGAGTGATATCCGAGGCTGGAGTGATGAGAATGGAATTTCTCCTTTTTGGGAAGCTCTTGGAAAGCAATTTTTTGATATGAGTTATAATGAGGCGAGCTTTTTGAGATCCACACAAGGTTCCCAATTTATTGTGGAATTAATGCCACACTATCCGATCTACGTTGATCTCTTGCCAGAAATGGTACAAAACATAATTGGAAAACCACATGCCAATGCAGAGCCGGCTATGCATGTTTTAGAAAAGGAAGGATTACAATTTCGAAAAACAATCGACATCTTTGATGGCGGTCCTACCATAGAGGCCCCCACTTTAAGTGTTAAAACCATTCGTGAGAGCCAGGCAAGCGTTATTCGTGCCTGTAACCAAAAAATACAAGAAGGCACACTAATGTTAGTGAGTAATACCAAGTTAGACTTTCGAGCTGCTCTTGGATTTCTCTCATTAATGCCGGAGGGGGATGTACTGTTAGATGCAGATCTTGCAAAGAACTTAAACGTTGCTGTTGGTGATCGTATTCGTTTTTGTCGTTTTCGATAGGAATAAAAGGGATGAGTGGAAAAAGTTTTATCCAAAATAAATGGGTGGAAGGTTCGGGCAAACCCTTTGTTTCAAAAAACCCTGCAACAAACGAAATTATTTGGCAAGGGGTATCCTTAAGTCGGGAACAGATCAATACTGCCATTCAAGCCGCCAAAAATGCTTTTTCAACTTGGGGTAAGCTTTCAATGGAAGCACGTGCCATTTTTCTCCAGCGGTTTTCAGATGAATTAAAACAACAACGATCAATACTTGCCAAAACAATCTCGGAAGAAACCGGAAAACCCCTTTGGGAATCAGATTCTGAGGTGGGCGCTATGATTAATAAATTGCCTATCTCAATAGAAGCTTATCGTGATCGTTGTAAACAATTAAGTTTTCAATCTGAGAAGAGTCTATCTATCGTTCGCCATAGGCCCCATGGTGTTATTGTTGTATTGGGTCCCTTTAATTTTCCAGGACATTTGCCGAATGGGCATATTATTCCAGCTTTACTGGCAGGGAACACCATCGTTTTTAAACCCAGTGAATTAACACCATTGACGGCAGAGAAGATATTTCAATGCTGGGAAAAAGCAGGATTGCCTGTGGGTGTTGTTAATTTAATTCAAGGAGGGGGAGAGACAGGAGAAATACTGGCCAATCATCCTGAGATCAATGGCTTAATGTTTACAGGTAGTTTTAGAACTGGGCAGAAAATTTCTGCTGCCTTTTCAGAACATCCAGAGAAGATCTTAGCCTTGGAAATGGGGGGTAATAATCCCTTAGTTGTGCATGATATTCAAAATATTGAGGCAGCTCTTTATCATATTATCCAATCGGCTTATATTACTTCTGGACAACGTTGTACCTGTGCTAGGCGATTGATCTTAACCAAGAGCTCGGAAAATAAAAAACTGCTTGAAGCCTTAATAAAAATAATTCCAAGCATTCAGGTTGGGCCCTATACAGATAATCCACAACCTTTTATGGGTCCTGTGATTTCAAAAGAGGCTGCCGATAAAATTCTTGCCTCTTATGCTGCTTTAGTAGATCTCGGGGCAAAACCACTCGTGCCACTTCAACGACAGGATAAGCAATTACCATTTCTCTTGCCAAGTTTATTGGATGTTACCAATATTCGTAATCGTTTGGATCAAGAAATTTTTGGCCCCTTATTACAAGTGATTTGGGTAGATAATTTTAATGACGCTCTGTTGGAAGCCAATAGAACCGCTTATGGATTAGCTGCGGGATTACTGTGCGAGAACCAAGCAGACTATCAACAATTTTTATTAGAGGTTAGAGCAGGCATTATTAATTGGAATAGGCCTCTAACGGGCGCAAGCAGTAAGGCGCCTTTTGGTGGAGTTGGGCATAGCGGTAACCATCGACCCAGCGCGTATTATGCGGCAGATTATTGCGCCTATCCCGTGGCAAGCTTAGAAGAAAATACATTACAATTACCTGAACATTTAAGCCCTGGGATCCCATTATGAAGGCTTTTGAAGTCAACTTCGATGGGATTGTTGGCCCAACGCATAATTATGGAGGTCTTGCAAAGGGCGATTTGGCATCCGAAAAGCATGCTTTTCAAGCATCCAATCCTAAGGAAGCCGCCCTTCAAGGTTTAAAAAAAATGTATTTACTAATGAAATTAGGTATTCCACAAGCGGTTTTACCACCTCATGAACGCCCCTTTATTCCTTTATTGAAAAATCTTGGGTTTGTTGGAAAAGAATTTGAAATACTGGAAAGAGCACATCGAGACTGCCCAACTATTTTTAGAGCTGCCTATTCAAGCTCCAGTATGTGGGCTGCTAATGCAGCAACGGTTTCACCCAGTATTGAAGCCCAAGATGGGCGATTACAGATTACGCCCGCAAACCTTGTGAATAACCTACATCGTTCGCTAGAAGCAGAAATAAATTATCAAATCTTAAAGTTAATTTTTTCAGATAAAAAGCACTTTCATGTCCATAAACCTTTATTTAAAGATTCGGATCTTGCCGATGAAGGAGCAGCTAATCATAATCGGTTTTGTTCAAGCTATGGTGCACCTGGATTACAGTTGTTTGTCTATGGTAGGAATTCTCAAGATAAAGAAAACTATCTTTCGCATCACTTGCCAAGAAGACAAACCTTAGAAGCATCTCAGGCAATTGCACGATTGCATCAATTAAAACCAAATGCTGTTTTGTTTGCAAAGCAAAATCCTAAGGCTATTGATGAAGGTGTTTTTCATAATGATGTTATTTCTGTTTCAAACCAGACAGTTTTTTTCTATCATGAAGAAGCATTTGAAGATACAAATACTACAATTACCAAGCTTCAGAAAAGATCTGCTTGCCCATTAACTTTTCTTAAAGTTGCAAGCGCTGAGTTAAGTTTAAAAGAGGCGGTTAGGACTTATTTATTTAATAGTCAATTAATAACCTTACCCGAGGGGAGTATGGCATTGATTGCACCTTTTGAAAGTCGAGAAAACAATGCTGCTCATCAAGTTTTATTAAGAATCATTGAGGAACCAAATCCTATTCAATTCTTACATTTTATCGATTGCAGGCAAAGTATGCAGAATGGAGGGGGACCGGCATGCTTGCGATTAAGGGTTGTTTTAACGGAAGCAGAACGCTTGGCTTGCCATCAGGGCATTTTTTTAGATGAAATTTTATATCAAAATTTGGTAAGATGGGTGGAGGCCCATTTTCGGGATAGGCTGACTCAGGGAGATCTCTTAGATCCATCCCTTCTACAGGAAAGCTATACAGCTTTAGATGAGTTAAGTCGTCTTTTGCATTTAGGATCGATTTACAGTTTTCAAAAAGTATGAATACTCAAAAATTAAAATTATACGCTAAGCTAATGCGTTTAGATAAACCGATTGGTATTTATCTTTTATTGTGGCCAGCCCTTATCGCTTTATGGATTGCGGGGCAAGGCAAACCAGATCCCTTTATCGTCAGTATTTTTATTTTGGGTGTTATTGTTATGCGCAGTGCAGGTTGCGTTATCAATGATATAGCAGATAAAGAATTTGATAAATCCGTGGCTAGAACTAAAAATAGGCCATTGGCTGCTGGTTTATTATCTAGAAAAGAAGCATTCCTTTTATTTTTTCTTTTAATTAACATTGCCTTTATACTGGTTCTTCAGCTTAACTTTTTAACCATTGCAATGTCTTTCGCTGCCTTGTTATTAGCATCTATATACCCTTTTATGAAACGGTATACCCATTTACCGCAAGTCGTATTAGGGGCTGCTTTTGGTTGGGCTGTGCCAATGGCATTTACGGCAATCACGCAAAGGGTTCCATCACAGGCTTGGGTTTTGTATCTTGCAACTATTTGTTGGAGTCTAGTTTATGATACCGAATATGCAATGGCCGATATAAAGGATGATGTTCTAATCGGGATAAAATCAACCGCTATTTTCTTTGGTTCTCTTGATAAGCTAATCATTGGCTTATTCCAATTTTTGACCTTGGCATTCTTTGCAATGATCGGCGCCAATTTGGGATTTGGAAAATTCTTTTTTGGTGGAATATTCATTGCCAGTCTTATTGCTTTTTATCAGCAGTATTTAATCAAAGATCGCAATGCAAATCAGTGTTTCAAGGCCTTTTTAAATAACAACTGGTTTGGTTTTGTATTATTTTTGGGAGTAATGCTGGATCATTACTTATTGTTTTAAACAACTCTTTAAAGAATCTGCTAAATTTTCTAATAAAACAAAATAACCATTGCTACTCGAATTACCCTTTCCAAGAGGATCTAATTCACCCGTTTTAATGGGTAGATCTTGTACAATGCTTTGCACCAACTTAGGCTGAAATTGCGGTTCTGAAAAGACACAATGCGCTTTTGTTTTTTCTATGGTTTGTCGAATGAAACGTAAACGTTTTACGCTAGGGGGTACTTCGGGGTTTAAGGTGATGGCGCCGACCCCTTTTAATCCATAATGATGCTCAAAATATTGGTAGGCATCGTGAAAGACAATAAAGGGTGTTGCTTTTACTTCTTTTAATTCCATTACAATTTTGCTGTCTAATGCCTTTAGTTGAATTTTAAAGCGGTTGGCATTTTGTTTATAAATATTTGCATGAAGAGGATCAAAGTTAGAAAGTGTTTTTGCCATGAGATCAGTTAAAAGTATTGCATTATTGGGATCTAGCCAAAAATGCATGTCTATTAAAGCATGAGTGCAGTTATCACCCTCAGCATGTTCATGTTGTTCCCCTGTGCTGTTTCGCGTTGGCAATAATAATAACCCAGGGGTTTTATCGAGTTGAATGATAATTGGTTTTTGTTTTTCGACAATCGTATTTAAAGGCTTTATTAAAAAAGATTCTAGATTGGGACCTGCCCAAAAGATAATATCCGCTTCTTTAAGAAGCTTGAGATCGGAGGGTCTTAAACTGTAATCATGAGGAGAGCCACCATTTTTAACCAGCAATTGAGGCTTGCTAGCAATTCCTTCCATAAGGCTTGCGATTAATGTTTGGAATGGGGTTATACTAGCCACAACTCTTGGAGCATTGTTTGTACCAAGCGCTATTTTAGGAAAGAGTCCCAGTGCAAAAAACGCTATCATTATCAAGATTGGTAGACGATGTTTCATAGATGCTAGTTATTCAACTCAAAGGATATTTGCCTTGCCATTAGTGACCGCTCAAGAGATCCTCGTTCAGTTTGGACGAAAGATTGTTTTAACAGATGTCTATCTTACTGTAAGAAGAGGTGAGATTGTAACTTTAATTGGGCCCAATGGCGCTGGGAAATCCACACTTGTGAAAGTAGTACTTGGGCTTATTCAACCCACTGCAGGTTCGATCCATCTTAAACCAGGTATTCGAATGGGGTATATGCCACAAAGGTTAGTGGTTGAGCCTTTTATGCCATTAACTGTGCATCGATTTTTAGAATTGGTGGGATCTGTTGAAAAGCAACACTGGCAAAAGGTGATTGATGAATTGCTGATAGAACATTTATTGCCTTCTCCCATTCAATCTATCTCTGGTGGCGAGCTGCAAAGGGTATTGTTAGCCAGAGCCTTATTACCAAAACCTGATTTGTTAGTTTTAGATGAACCTGTTCAGGGTGTTGATGTAACCGGGCAAGAAGAATTATATCAATTGATTATGCATATTCGAGACACCCAGAATTGTGGAATTTTAATGGTGTCACATGATTTACATTTAGTGATGGCGGGTACGGATTCTGTGGTTTGTTTAAATCAGCATGTCTGTTGTTCCGGGCATCCTGCGGCGGTTAGCCAGCATCCAGAATTTTTAAATCTTTTTGGTGTTCGTGAATCAGGAAAGTTAGCCATTTATGCACATCACCATAATCATAAACATGATTTAGGGGGAGATTTATGTCCTTAGATTTTGTAGCCCGAGGCATTGTCGCAGGTGTGGGTATAGCTTTGGTTGCTGGCCCTTTAGGATCAATTATCGTTTGGCGTCGTATGGCCAATTTTGGGGATACACTTGCTCATTCAACTTTGCTTGGCTTATGTTTTGCCCTCTTATTGAATATTCATCCTTATATAGGATTAACCAGTACTTGTATATTGGTTGCTTGTCTTTTGGCATTATTATCTCGTCGACATCATTTAGCCAACGATACCATTCTTAGTATTTTGGCCTATGGCACTTTAGCAATTGGGCTTATTTTGGCAACCGTTTTAAAAGGGATCCGTGTCGATCTACTAGGCTATTTATATGGCGATATTTTAGCAGTGAATAACAGCGATTTAATTTGGATCTATTGCGTTGATTTTATTGCCATCGTTGCATTAATACTATTATGGCGCCAGATCTTGTCAATGACAGTTCATGAAGACTTGGCTAGGGTAGAAGGTGTCCCGGTCGTTTTTGTGCAATGGATCTTGGTAATACTAATGGCGATCGTTTTTGCGGTTGCCATGAAGTTGGTTGGTATATTATTAATTACCGCACTTTTAATTATTCCTGCTTCTAGCGCAAGACAAATTACCAAAACGCCAGAACAAATGGCAATAATAGCAAGTGTTCTTGGGTCGCTTGCCGTTTATGGTGGGCTTAGCATTTCTGGGATTTGGGATTGGCCAGCAGGTCCCGCGATTGTTGTTGTTTCCTTGTGTATTTTTGCATTAAGTATGATAGCGTCTATTGCAATCCGGCGGATGTCAAACAATAGACCTTATATCAAACAATAGTATTGTTATTCATTGAGAAAACCCCATATTTTTCTAGGTCTTAACAACAAGCACTAACAATTGCTTACAAATCTTACAGATTCTGTCGCTAGTATCACTAAGGCATATCCTTGCACTATACACATATGAAAGAAATGCTTAAGAAAGGGGAAATGCTGAACGGCCAAGTTTAACCTAAACCTGTTAAAGGTAAGGAGCTATGAATATGTTTTATAGAGAAATTTTGGCAATCAACTTAATAGACAAGAAATTGAGCTTTTTACAAAGAATCAAAAGGATCTGTAATTTTGTAGATTGCTTTGAGCCTGCAGAAGATCCAGTTTTTTCAGAAGTGTCTTTGGTACAAAGAGTATTAAAAACTTCTATCTGATCTTGGCATACTAGTTTTTATCATTTATTATCTTACCTATTTTTGGTGTTGCCTTATTGTAACTTAAGGTGGCTGGCTTTCGCTATTTTACACATTTTAGCAAAGCCGGGTATTCCGGATAGGGAAAGGTTATGAAAATCGATAAAGAAGAACTAGATGCTGCCAAAAGAATAAAAAAGATCGAGGTGGTTCCATACGAAAGTAACTTTCGAGATATAGCCCTTGGAAAAATATTATGAAAAAGTCTTATCTTGGCTATTTGGAACTCTCTTTAGCACAATGTTGTATCGGAATAAATATTATTTTAGGAAAGATTTTAATTCTGGAAATGCCAATTTTTCTATTGTTGCTGCTTCGATTCGCCTTGGGATTCGCTCTGATAGGTTCTTATCAGCTATTTGGAAAATTCTCATTGGTTCGTGCGGAACTTAAATTACTTTCCCGAAGAGATTGGTTAATTATATTTGCTCAAGCGATGTGCGGTGGTTTTTTATTTAATATTTTTATTTTGTATGGCTTGGAACATACGACAGCAACGGTAACCGGTATCATTAATAGTGCAATTCCTGCTTTTGTGGCAGTTTTTTCTTTATTCATACTTCGGGAAAAATTAACACTTCGGATGGGTGTTGCAATATTTTTGTGTATTTTCGGAATAGCCGTATTAGGATTAGGAAAAGCCATTCCCAGTGATTCGAATAAAAATGAGCTCTTAGGAATAGTTTTAGTGCTTTGTGCTCTTGTTCCCGAAGCTTTATTCACCGTTTTAGCAAAACTACTTAAAAAATCACCTTCACCCTTAACGACTACGTTGCTAATTAATTTTTTCAATATGATCGTATTTATACCTTTTGCCATTAATATTGAGTGGGGACAGTTTACAGCTGCATCACTATGGACAATGTCTCAAATCCTTCTATATTCTATTACAGGTGGTATTTTATTCTTTGTATTTTGGTATCGTGGTTTAACACAAGTATCTGCTAGTACTGCTGCTCTATTTATGGGGGTTATGCCAATAAGCACTTGTATCCTAGCCTATTTTTTTCTGAACGAAGTCCTTGGCTGGGAAGATTTGATTGGGATGGTTTTTGTCATTGGCTCTATAGTAATAGGGACCCGACGGGTGTCAAGTCTCGAGACTTGACACCAAGCATTTAAATGAGGAAATCTATCATGCGTATTGCTGTTTCTGGCACTCATTTTATGGGCAAAAGCACCCTTATTGAAGACTTTATTAAAAAACATCCCGATTATAAAAGTGAGATTGAGCCATATTATAAATTACAAGATGAGAAAATGATGGAATTATCGTTAGAGCCTAGTCTGGATAGTTTGCTAGAACAACTCGACTGTAGTATTGAGCAACTTAATGAACATGCAAATGACAGTAACATTATTTTTGATAGGTGTCCGGTGGATTTTATAGCTTATGCTATGTGTGTAACAGATCAAGACTCTATTGATATTCATGATAGCGAAATTTCTGAAAGATTTCTTGAAGTTAAAGCAGCACTGAATAATTTGGATTTAATCGTATTCTTGCCTATCACAAAAGAACATTTAATAGAATACACTGAAGAAAATACCGCTTATCGCAAAGCAGCTGATAAATGTTTTAAAAAAATATATCGTGACGAAATAGTCGATATATTTCCTAGATATGATCATCCAAAAATTATTGAAATTTGGGGTGATCGTTTGACAAGGATAAAAAGATTAGAAACTTATCTTTAACAAAACAAAGGGGTCAGATCTTAAATGTTAAATTTGATTCACATTTAACATTTAAGATCTGACCCCTTTGTTCCCTTATTCAAAGCTAAATGGCTATCGTTTTTGATTGAATCATTTCAGCTCCTTGTTCCGGCCATCGGCGAGTAAATGCCTTGCGTGCAACTTCCCTGGTTCGACTGCAGAGGTGGTTTTTTGCTATTGATTCAAGAATATCGCTCACATTATCATTTGCTAAATAACCTGCGGCCTCCAGCAACAATTTTCTGCCCGTGTAGTTGGAACGAATAATATTATGAATGGTGCTCGATTCAATATTAAACATAAATTGATCTCGAACGGGTGTGCTTGGAGGTCCCATTAGATTAAGCGAGATTGAAAATTCTTCCGGGAATTTTTGTATGTGAATATCTTTTGATGCACGATAAATCATAATTTTTCCCTGTGGAAGAGATGTTGTCTCAAGGAAACGAATATCAACTTTTTCACCAATTTTCCCAGCAACTGATGCATTATTGTATTCATAAATATCTGTAACATAACCTGAACCATAGTAACCTATGGTCATGAAGTCAAAATTATGATCATGTGCTTGGTAATAGGCAAATAGTGTTTGTTCGCCCTTACCATTTACTTTGTGGAAATCTTTTTCTGGTAGCCAAATATTTGCTCTAACAAGAAATTTTCCAGGGACCACACAAAAGCTTAGGGTTTGTGCAGAATAGGCATTGTTGCTTTGAAATTGAGTAGGATCTTTCAATTCCTTAATAACCCAGTCTTCAAGCAAGGTGCGATTATTACACAATGCCTTCATCATAGGCGCCAATTCGGTCAGGGCTTCGGCATTTATACACGTATAGTTTTTATCTACGTATTCACAAAAATCAGCCATTTCAATAGTGTCTTGGTTGGTCAGCTCAAGAGAAATTGTCATTTTTGAGACTCCTTATGTTGTAGATTGGACCATAGCGCTAAGGTGGTTGTTGCTGCTTTTTGAACATGGGGATGTGGATCATTTGTTGCATCAACTAATAAGGGATACCCCTCAGTAGGATTCAGTGCAAGAATTGTTTTAATGGCGCTCCATCGCAGAAAATGTTCTTTGGCAGAAATTAACTTTTTAAGAGTAAAGACTGCTTTCTGGCTACCCAGGTTAGCCAGCATCATCATCACGCATTGTAAGCGAGAGATTTGTGGGCTGCCAACAGTAGAATAAATGGGTTCAAGCGTTTTTTCATGATAATGCCATACCAGCTCTTGCACTTCTGTTGAAACCATATAGATTTGGAATGCATCCTGATCAACACCGATAACCTTCACAACTTCTTTCCCAGCATTAATCGTTAAAAAATCTCCCACTTTTTGTACAATCTTGCGTTTTAAAGTAGGTATTTTGCTTCGATCGAAGATATCTAAATGTTGATCTTTAGGTACTTCATAAATTTCAAGTTCAATATTACCTGGGCCCAGGTTGCATGAAACCATCGTACTTTCGAAACCAATTGCTTCGGGTCGATTACCTTCAACAAAAGATTCCTTAGGCAATTTTCCAAAGTTTATGATGTATTCAGGGGTATTAAGTATTTGCATACCAATATCTTGATCTAACATATCATAATCGCGTGTCTCATTAATTTTTTGTGCTTCTATTGTTAGAAAGTCAGCAACAAATCTTGATTTAATTAATTTCTTAAAATGTGGAATATAGTCATGAAAATTTTTAGGACCAATCGTTTTCGTGGCATTAAAAAAAACTTCTAGGTCCGGGTATAACGTAAAGTGATAACCATAAAGGTTTTTGCGAGAAAAAAATGGCATAATAGCTTGCTCCTTGTTCTTAATTCAGCCTAAAGCCTCTCTATTGCTAGAGAGGCTCTTAGCATAAACTTAATAAAACTAATCTTAAGTTCCTACAAATACAACCATTGAGATTACGGCTGCAACAATTGGATTGATAACTCCACATCCAGATTGTGACATACAGATCTCTTCTTCCAGTTCTGGAATAAGATCAAGTCTTTCTTTACTCGTTTTCATATGATACCTCCTAGTTAAAAAATGACAGTTAGATTGTAAGAGCTCTTTGGATATTTCCTAAAAGTACTTACAAGCATAGTTAAGCAGTCGCCGTCAAAATTGTATATCCGTGATAAGTACGTAGAAGTTTAAGGGGTGGGGGTCTTAGGGTCATGTCTTGACTTTATACATTAAGAAACAATAATACTTCTTTTTTTATCAGTGCAATCGAATATATCTTTACAAATCCCAGTATTATTAACTCAACTCATGTCGGTCATTAAATAAATCGTAATTATTCTGTAAATTATCGGATTAAAAAAATAATTAAATTTGAAAAATACTCTTACTCAAAAACTCTATAGGAATGGGATTGTTATGAACAAAGGGGTCAGATCTTAAATGTTAAATGAAACTGCGATTTAACATTTAAGATCTGACGCCTTTGTATTGTTAATGGTAGAGAAGAAGTCTTATTCTCTGTATGAGTTTCAACACTAGATTGAGGGTTGTTAGAAATGCCTGGCCGTTGACTGGATTTAAGATCATCAAATAATATAACAGTTACTGAGTCCAGCTTATGTTGTTTTAAATATTGTTGTAGTTTTTCTTTATGTTCTTTATTGTCTGTCGCAACTGTTGTAATTTCCTGACCCAACTTAAGTGGTTGATTCGTTCTGAATTCACCCTGCACAGCATGCATCAGATCTGCTCTTTCGGTAACAAAAATAATAGGGAACTCATGACGATACATTTCTTTTTCTTGATCGGTGAAAATAATGTCTGCGCGTTCACAAATTTTTGAAATAACATCTAGTTTTTTTTCTAAGCGTGCAGCATGTTGAATCATTAATGGTCTAAACCAATTAAAAATATCAGGGGCAAACCCTACAAATATTTTCCTAAAACAATAATCCAAGATATTATGTCCAGATGACACCAAGTCCACAAAATCACTACAAACACGCATATGTTTGATAGGTTCAACTTTTCTTTCTTTCCTAGTAACAAAAAGAAAGGTTTCTATTTGATCATTCACCTTTATCTTAAACATTTCTTGAATGAGCTTAAGTACCTCCTGCGTCGGTGATTTCCATACTTTACAAAAATCCAGATTACTCTGTAGTATTTTTTGTTTTACCAAAGAAACCTCTGTACCCGGAAATAAAATGCGATAATATTCTCTTTCTTTGGCAAGATCCGAGACCGTAGTCTCTGTATCATTCACAGAAAAATTATCTCCCAAACAAAGTAACAAATAAATATATTGAATGGTAAGGGATATTTCTTTTTTCAAACTGGCAACATAGGAGGGATCGGGTCCTAACCCCATATTTTTTTCACGCGTAAGAGTGAGTAAAAGCTTATTGATATTTGCCACATTATTTTCATGTATGGTTTTCATTTCCGCTTGGTTCGTGACAGCTCTTTTAGGCAGTGGCCTTTTCACCATTGCATAACTACTCATTACTTTAGATTTTGAGTAACAACCAGTAGTTTCTTCTATGCGACCGAAAGAGGTGTCGCAAGGGGACCATAGACCAACATACCCATCCCTGAGTTCACCACACAGGGGTGCTAATTGATATTCATCTATCATTTTTACAGGAGACATTAATGTAAAATTTGTTTTTGGTAAAATAGCCAAAATGGAAGATCGAGTACCATGTATAAAAGGATTATAAGAGGAAGAGTTATAAGAGGAAGGATTATTAAAACTAAGTATGTTATTTTGCTCTTGTACTTCATCATATTTCATGATAGTCCTTACAGGCAAGGTTCCCCAAGGCTTTATTTTTCCAAGAATAAATAGCTTCTGATCTTCAGAAAAAAATCTTGTTAAAGCAATAATGACTTTTTTATTATCTAATTCAATTGCCAAATCAACCGGGGTAAATCCCTCATTATTTATAGAGGTAAGCACTCGAACAGTTTCTTCCGCCTTTTCTCCTTTTCTTAAAAAATTAATTAAGATCGGATCTTGTAATTTGACAGCATAATGTAAAACATTATTATTTTGCTCATCTTCTAATCCAGCTAATAAGAATGCTTTTAGTAAGGAGAAATTTTTCAATGCTCCTTCCAGGTACCCCTTTGCATTGGCTTGAATTTTAGGAATATCTTCTTCTTTAAATGACAAACTGAATTCTTGGCAAGTTTTTAAAAAAATCTCGGCAGTAAACATCCCTTTTCCTCACACATTTGAATATCGGGTGCCTGACACCTTTAATTCTTCTTTTTGACTGGTGGCCAGAGAGGGAATTGAACCCCCGACACGAGGATTTTCAATCCTCTGCTCTACCAACTGAGCTATCTGGCCTTTGGGGAAAGACGTTATTAGACCTCATCCTTCTAGATCTCGTCAAGGATAATCTTGTAAAAATATGTTTGTTAAATTAATTATTTTGGTTCTACATAACCGGAGGGGGCTTCACTCCCTTCCCCAAAGAAGAATTTCTCCATCTCTAGGGTTAAAAATCGCCTATTTTTTAGATCTGTTAGGTTTAGTCGATTTTCATTAATCAGTAAGGTTTGGTGACGTAACCATAATCCCCAGGCTTCTTTAGAAACTTCCCTGAAGATCCGCTCTCCTAATTCTCCTGGATAAGGAGGACGATCTAGCCCTTCAGCCATTTTTTTAAGTTTTACACAAAATACGTTGTAAGGCATACTATCTCCCTTAATTAGAGATCCTAGAAAATATTAAAGAGAAAGGATAACATAAAACGATTGCGAAAGTTTAGTGAAGGATAAATAGGGTGTTAGAGATCTTAAAAGATCCAAATTTACAAAAATGCGAGGTCATAGAACACGGCTTTTTTACCCGAAGGGGTGGGGTGAGTACGGGATACTATGCTTCTCTAAATTGTGCTTATCCTAGCCAGGATAATAAAGAAAATATTCGAGAAAATATTGGTCTTGCAATGTTGTCTATAAAAAGACCCTTTGAAACTTTTGTGACATTAAAAAATGTTCATGGTAATCAAGTAGTCCTTTTTGAAGGACAAGGATCCTGTTTCGAACTTCTTGGCGATGCCATGGTTACTAAAGAAGCAAATTTTACATTGGGAACCAGTAGTGCAGATTGCCCTATCATTTTATTTGCAGATGAAAAAGCTAAGGTTGTGGGTTTGGCACATGCCGGCTGGCGTGGGGCAAAACTAGGTGTTATCGAGGCAACCTTAGAGAAAATGATCGAAGTTGGGGCAAGCCCCCATATGATTTCTGCGAGTATCGGTCCTTGTATTTCCCAAGAATCTTATGAGGTTGGCCTTGATTTTTATCAGCAGTTTCTAAATGATAAATATGAAAACCAAACTTACTTTAAAACGGCTATCAATATAAATAAAAAATTATTCGATTTAAGAGGATTTGTGAGAGACAAGCTTTTAAGTTCGGGGTTGCTTTCTGTTTCAGAAGTAAACTTAGATACGTATCGTGATGAAGAACGATTTTTTAGTTGTCGTCGCGCAACTCATAGAGGAGAACCGGATTTTGGTGGACATTTGTCTTTTATCCATTTACGATAAACTGTCATTAAAGAAAGATGGCTGAATACTTAAAGATGAGGCTTACTGTTAGCAACCTGTGGGCCTAGAGTAGTAGCAGCCTCAGTTACCACAGGTGCTGATGCAGTGTTTAACTGCGCATGCCTTTGAGGAGTTATTGCGGCGCCTTGTCCAGAATAGAGTGGACCCATCTGAACTGCTGTAGTTTGCAGCCTTAAGCTTTCAGCTGCTTCTCGCTGCGATAGAACACGAGCGGCAGATCCAGGATCGTTCCATGCTACGATTCCACGATCATATTGAGCTTTAGCTTCTAACACACATCTAGGAAGCAAACGGAATAAACAATCACTTTGAGCGTTAGCTTCTGCCAAAAATCTAGCGACCTCGCGAACTGCAGCTACAAGTTCAGGTTCTGGTACCAAAGTTGCATCAAGCTCACGAGTAATATTTGCAATATCCACAGGAAATGCAGTGGAAAGCCCTAAAGCCTGTACACGCGTTGAAACAACCTCCGCTTTTGCAAGTTCATTCTCAGCATTTGCTGCAGCAGCTTCAACCCTTTTCAGTGCTTCATTCGCTTCTTTTATTCCAAGAGGCTTTAGTACAGAAATAGCCACTTCATGATCCGTTTTAGCAATAACTGCTGCTTCTCTTGCTTCTTTCGCAGCCTCTTCTACCTTTTCTAGCTCAACAGAGAAAAGTCGCAGCGCTTCGTTCATCTTCTTATCTGCATCTTTTGAAGCGTCTAAGCCTCTTTTTGCAGCCTCTTTCTCGGTTTCCGCAGTTCTTTTAAAAGTAACTGCATTACCTTTTGCCATTTGGGCAAGTAGCAATTGTTCTGCCCTAGCATCGGGTAAGACCTTAAGAGTTTCCGCGGCTTGCTTTCGATCTTTTACCTTTATCAATTCATCTGTAGCGTTTGCAGCAGCAATAGCCGCATTCGTAAATGCTGTATCAGCATCCATGGCTCCCGTACCCGCATTAAGTACACGTGTCGCTATCGCTGCAGCTTCATTCTTATACCCTTCTGCTTCATCAGCCAATGTTTTAGCGTCACGAGCTGCAACGCCTGCTTCAGTGATAAGTAGTTTAAACATCGCAATCTCGTTGTAATATGTACTGACAGCAGTATCTTGCAATGCATTCAGAAAATCACCAGATACATATGTGACATTGCGAGCCAATAACCAAGTAATCCCAGCTGTATCGACTTCATTACCAGGATAACCTGCAACAGTTGTGATAGCAGGCAAAGTTACAGCATCCGCTCTAAAGTCCGCGAGATCTGTTATTGCTTGATCCAATATGGCGGGATCCATCTTTTGAAGATTTTCTATAACTTCCTTAATTTCTTTAGTAGAAACAAGGCTATCGTATTCAGCTTTAATCTGTGCGCCATTTGGTAAATCAGGAATTTGAACTTTTATATGGTGTAATTCTTCTATAGCTGCAACGCAAGCCATCAGCATTTCACGATCATTTTTGCCAGCATTCAATTCTTCAATTATTGTAATGAAATCTGCTAAACGCATATTTATATTTCTCGCTGGTTAGGGACAACATTATGGGCAACTGTTAATAAATCTGTTAAAAGTTGTTTAGCTTATATTATTAATTTATTTTACCAGGATTTATATTTAGAAACAAGGCTAAGTGTTAACTTTAGGTTAAACTATACTAAACCTTAAGAATCTATTAAAAGCCTGAGGAGGATAGGATGATAGACTTATATTATTGGACAACGCCTAATGGTCATAAAATTACTATTTGTTTGGAAGAACTAGAATTACCTTACAAGATAATGCCAGTAAATCTTAGTAAAGAGGAGCAATTTAAATCAAAGTTTTTAAAGATTTCTCCGAACAACAAAATACCTGCGATAGTCGATCATGAGCCAATGAAAAATGATGGACCCATAACGATTTTTGAATCCGGAGCTATATTGTTATATTTAGCCGAAAAAGAAGTGAAATTTATTCCTACAACGCTTGGTGGCCGATTTAATACTTTACAATGGTTATTTTGGCAAATGGCAGGTCTTGGGCCGATGTCTGGACAGTATAATTATTTTGCCCGCAATGCACCCGAAAAAATTCCTCTTGCGATCGATCGCTATACCAAAGAAACGCTTCGCTTATATGGTGTATTAGATAAGCAATTGGATCTAAGGGAATTTATTGCAGATAGTTATTCAATAGCCGATATGGCCTGTTATCCCTGGATCGTTCGTTCTGAAGTTTTTAGCCAACATTTGGAAAAGTTTCCGAATATTAAGCGTTGGGTTGAAACGATCAAGGTACGCTCAGCCGTTATTCGAGCCTATGAAAAAGCTAAGCAAATAAATCCTAGTTAGCAACAGCCTCTAACAATTTTTTAATGGGTGCTGGAAGCCCAAGCTTTTGAATTCCTTTCCAGGAATGCCATTGATAATTCGTATTATTATTGAGATCTGAGTTTGGTTTAACTTTAGTTTTCTCTTGTGTTTTCAGATGACAAAGTACGGGGTGGATGTCCAAATGAAAATGGGTAAAGGTATGTCGAAAAGCCGCCCACTGTTTGGATTTTTGTAGTGTTAATTTGAATGATTGTTGGCACCACTCTTTAATATTCGTATTGACAGGACATTCCGGCAGGCTCCATAACCCGCCCCAAATGCCTTTACTTGCGCGTTTTTCTAGAAGAATGCCTCGCTCACAGATCAACATCAAAACACTGGTCGATTTAAGCGGCTTTTCAAGTTTAGGTCGAGTTCCAGGAAAATCTTGAACGCGGTTTAACTTTCTTGCCTGGCAGGTACTGGCAATTGGGCAAAGCTTGCATTTTGGTTTAGATCGAGTGCAAACCGTTGCTCCAAGATCCATAATGGCTTGAGTATAATGATCTACTCTAACCTTAGGGGTTGTTTTTTCAGATAAAGCCCAAAGTTTTTCCATATTCTTAAGATCATTAGGCCAGCCGCTTACTGCAAAATGGCGGGACAATACTCGTTTAACGTTACCATCTAGAATGGGGAATCGTTGTTGTTGGCTGATGGATAAAATAGCACCGGCCGTTGATCGCCCAATACCGGGCAACTCTAAAACTTTATCAAAATCACTGGGGAATTTTCCTTGATGGTGGGAAACAATGATTTGTGCTGAACGGTGCAGATTTTTAGCTCTTGCATAGTAACCAAGGCCAGCCCATAAATGATAGATCTCATCAAGGGGTGCCTTTGCCAGTTTTTGAATAGTTGGAAATTGTTTAATAAAACGTTCAAAGTAAGGAATAACCGTTGTTACTTGTGTTTGTTGCAACATGATTTCCGAAATCCAAACACGATATGAACTTGGATTATCTTGCCAAGGGAGATCATGGCGACCAAAATGATCAAACCAATTTAATACTTTTTGACTAAAGTGCATTATTGAAAACCGAATAATTTTTCTAAAGCATTATCTTTATCGAGTTTCTTTTCAGGGTGTTCAGCTTCCTTGCCTCTCTCTTTGGGGCTGAAATTGAGAGCCCTGTCTGCATAACGAGCAAGATCAGGCCTTACCAATAAATTATTTAAAGGGCCTTTAATTTGAATTGAAAGAGGGGACTCTTTTAGAAAAAGACCTAAATCTTCTGAATGTGTAGGTATGGGGTGATTTAACAAAGCCGAGGCCTGGGATTCAATATTTTTGTGCAGCAAATCAATTTCAGCATGCCCATTAATCGTGAATTCAGGGTTGATCAATTTAAAATTTGAAGTACGAAGCACTCCGTTATCAACAGTAATATCTGTTTCTATGGAGTTAAAAGGGGTTTTCAAACTCTCGTTATTTAAGGCTTGAAGTTTCCATTCACCCAATTCTGCGGTTAGGATCGCTTCTATATTGGTCGATTGCTTTTTTAAAAGATTATTGTATAGGTTTTGAACAGTCGTTTGAGCGTGCTGCAAAAGTTTAGGTAGCTCTATTCCACCGAGTTTTCCATTCACTAAGGAAATATGGGCTTGGCCCGATAGATTTTGAATACACTCTTCTACAGTACTGCCTTTGGTAAATAATTCAGCATTTCCTTGCATTTTTCCATAAATTTTATCATTTTCTCCCAAGGCTGTTAAGGGATCATTAATTTCAGTGGTATTGATTTGATCGGAAATGGAAAGTTTTGGAATAGGATCTGTAAAATCGATTTTTAATTGGCCTTGATGTTGACAATTGATCATGTCAGCTGTGATGTTATTAAACTTAAAAATTCCATTACTTGCTTCAAATTGTGTTTTAAGTTCTTTAAGGGGTAGTGTGCCGAGGGTTACTCCTTTAAGCTGAAAATAACCACTTCCTAGAAATGTTTGAAGGCTTAAGTTTTCTAACTTGGCTTTCAAGTTCCCATCCAAAGATCCTTTATCTAGAGCCACAGTAAAGGATCTGAATTCTAAAGAGGGGTATTGGTAATGAAAGATCCCTTTGAAATCCAGAGGATTGGATATCCAAGCATAAAGGGTGGGATTAAATTTGGATAGCCATAGTGGTAGACTAAAGTTTAAAAGCTGACATTTACCTTTAACGAGTGGCACAGTATCAAGAATTTGGAGATCGGCTATTAGAGTGGTCGATTCTCTTCCTTCAAATTCGGCTTTGGCTTTTAGATCCTGAATATCAAATTGTTGTAGTTGTTGATTATGATGCCACTCTGTGTTCACCGATATTTTGCTGGAATATTGGGTAGCTTCTTCTACTAGGCAAAAATTGAAATCGATAGGAACTGAGAGACCAGCCATGCCGGAGTGGATTTTTTTAGCTGAAAAATCAAGATTTTTAATTTGAAAGTTTCCATGACTATAAAAATCGTGCCAAGTAATGGAGCCATCTGTAATCGTTAAGTTATTGGGCAAAAAGTAAAGAGATTGGATCCGACTAAAAAGGGGTTTTTCTGACAACGCTTTTAAATTTTTCAAGTTTGCCTGAAAGGATGGGTGGCTTAAATCTAGCGTTAAACCTTGCAGCTCTACATTGAATAGGTTTTTCAGAGAGAGAAGGGACTTAAAGCTCGTTGTGATGCGGGCTTTTTTTATGCTTAATAATTTATTGGGGGAAGTGGTGGGTTTGGAGAGTACAAGATCAAAAGCATCGATCGCCATTTCAGGACTAATACTCCAGTAAATGGGTCCTTGAATGGTAAGATTGTAGCCCGTACTTTTTTCTAGTTGCTGGCTCATCAAACCTTTCAATTGGTTGGGATCAACCAAAGTAATGAGACCAACGATAGCAACGATCCCTATCAATAAGGTGCCAGTTAAAATTTTAAGTAACTGTTTAATAAATTTGCTCACGTTTATAAGTCACTTCCAAAAAATAATTTGGAGCGGGTGATGGGAATCGAACCCACGCTACCAGCATGGGAAGCTGGAGTACTGCCATTGTACGACACCCGCAGCAATACAACAGTTTAGCTTGCTTAACCTTGAAGTTCAACTCAAGGTTAAGTTTGCTAATCTACTTTTATTTGTTGATCCGGTCCAATAACTTATTGAAGGTTTTATCAATGGTTTTATCGATAAATTTTTCAACCACATTTTTTTGACCAAAGGCTAAAGCGCTGTTGACATAGTTATTTAGCTCTGGCCGAATGCTTGGATCATTCAAGGTGCCGCCGATTTGTATTGTTAATGGTGTTTGTATCAAGAAGTTTGCAATTTCATCGTTTGCAGGATAAGGGTTATTTTTGTAAAGCGCGGATGTTTGGTATTGGATTGCCTCATTGATTAAATTGAAAGTTCCTTTTCCAGTTATACTGTAATCCGTGTGTGTAATCGATAGATCTGGGTTCGAAACAATACCGCTCATAATAGTCATGCTAGCTTTAGCGTTATTAAAGGGCGTGATTGCATTTGGATCTGTGGGGCTTGTTTTCCATTGATCAAGCTGGGATTTAATGGTAGAGCCTATGTTTATATTTTCTTTGCGTGTTAAAGCAGAAACCAGAGTGTAAACGCCTGTTTGAGTGCTTTTTAAAAGTCCAATTAAATTAATGCCGTGAAAATGGCCATTCACAATTTCAAAGTTCGCCTGCCCAGCGGCACTTCGACGTAACTCTTCTAAGGACGTTCCCGAGGCAGTTAAACTGATATTATATCGTGTTTTGCCATCTAATTTATCTTTATTATTAAAAAGTGTTAGTAGAGAATTAATGTCGAAATCATGGCCTTCTTGGGTTAGCGTATATTTAGGGTTCTCTCCTCGCAGATCCATGCTTAGAGTAGCATGATGTGCGCTGCCTGCAATTTGAATATCCATTGGCGCTAAACTGAGTACACCTTGATTGAGCCCTATATTGCCCTTGAGTTCATTAATCTGAAATTGGGCAATTTGTAATTGTTTAGCCGTATATTGTCCTTGTAGTTGTAACCCTAGCAAGCTAGGATTATCTAAATTGATCTTGAAATTGCTCTCTAGAGTTCCTTTATTATTCAATTGGATATTTAAGGCTGCAATTTCTAATTGTGGAGCAAGGTATTTAAAGCTTAACTTAATATTCGCTGACGAAGGCAAGGCTGGGCTATCTGTTATGCCGAGATCTGCTAACCAAGGTTTAATATTAAAATTAGGGCTTTCGATCTTTCCTAGTATGGTGGGGGATTCTTTTAAATTTTGAATCTCTGCCTCGCCATTTAATTCGGTTGTTTTTCCATCTGGGAATTGAAATTTAAGAGAGACGTTTTTAATATTCATTTCTGTTAAACCAGGGTTTAAAGACCAAACGGCAGTTAGAGATAAATTGCCCAATGGCTTTTTGTTTAGGTTTTCGATATGAAAACCGAGCGAGATAGGATTAGATCCACCAATAACACTCTTAAATAGATTTTCGGCTTTTAGACTAAGGTGATCGATCATGTAGTGTTTGTTGCTTTCTTCGTCATGATAAATAATCTGCCCATTTTCTGCCGAGATGCCATTAAATAAGATTTGGGGTGTTCGGTTAGCCGTTGGTGGCTTAGTGTCTGTGGTTGGTGTTGTAGTGTCTGTCGTTGGTGTTGCAATGTTGGTAGTTGGAGTCGCAGAACTTGATTTGGGTTGGGATAAATTTTGTTTTAAAGTATCCCAGTTTGTTTGTCCCTTACAGTTTCGCTCAAGGATAACATTAAAGCCATCTAGTTTTATATTGAAGGCGAGTTTACCGGCCAAAAGGCCCAGTGGTTCCACCTCGGTTCTAAGCGCTTTAGCAGAAAATAAGGGATTTGCAGGGTTTTCAAAAGGAGGTGTATTTTGCAGGGTAACGTCTTGTAATTCTAAGGATAACATCGGAAACCATTTCCAGGATAAGGGGCCTTTGATATTGAGAACATGTCCGGTTTTTGCGAGTACGGTTTCTTCGATAGTCGATTTAAATTGATTAGGATTGACAAACAATCCAACCCCAATGCAACCCAGGATCACGATAATGATAAGGCCCAGAAAGAGTTTTAGAATTAGCTTGAAGAATTTAAACATTTTAGTTCGTCCTATCAATATAAATGGATGAAGAGCAGTATTTTATACCATAAGCAGGGGCTAGGTAGAAGATCTGTTTTTTTTAACAGGCATAATTCATTGCTTTCTTATAAGTCGAAAATTAGCTATAAGTATGTTAACATTATTGATTTTGCGGTTTAGATTTCTCTGGAATTTTAGTTTGGAGGTTGGCGTGGATTATACCGATACCGATATTGAATGTGTGAATGATTTAGAAAGTAAGAGTTTGTCAAAAGAACAACAAATATCCGATGTTGTGGTTCGAGTGATGGGTTCTTGGAAATTTATTATTACCCAGACTGTCTTGTTAGGGATCTGGAGCATTTTAAATATTATTGCTTATTTTGAACATTGGGATCCTTACCCTTTTATCTTGTTAAATTTGATTTTATCACTCCAATCCGCTTATGCTGCGCCCATTATTATGATGAGTCAAAATAGACAAGCTGCAAGAGATCGCGTAGAAGCTCATAATGACTATCTTGTTAATCTAAAATCTGAAAAAGAACTTCGTATTATTTTAGAACGCTTGGATATTCAAAATAAAATGATACAGGAAATGTATGATGAACTTTTAGCTAAAGAACAAGCTAAGGTTGTAAAATAGATTTAATAGACACCAGTCTTAAAGACTGGCATGATGTAACCATTTAAACGATTGAGTGAAAAATTGAGCGAACTACCGGCGACTATCGATTTAAATCCCTCGGGCGGCCAAGCTCAGGCATCGGTTATTTGGATGCATGGTCTTGGTGCAGATGGCAACGATTTTGTCCCTATGATTGAACAATTCAAGCAGTTAAAAAACCAAAAAGTGCGTTTTGTATTTCCTCATGCCCCGATACGGCCTGTGACAGTGAATGGCGGCATGAAAATGCGTGCCTGGTATGATATCGCTGAATTAGACTTATCTCGCCAAGAAGATATGATCGGTATTAAAGAATCGGAAAAGCGAATACATTTATTAATTGAACGTGAAGAAAGCTTAAGTATAGCGAGCAATAAGATCGTATTGGCGGGGTTTTCGCAAGGGGGAGCTATGGCATTATATGCGGGGCTTCGTTTTCCTAAACCCTTAGCAGGTATTATAGCCCTTTCCTGCTATTTACCTTCGCCAATCTCTTTTGCAGCAGAGCGCCATTCTAAGAATCAAAACACCCCTATTTTTATGGCTCATGGTTTGTTTGATCCGGTTGTGCCGCTTATGTTAGGGCAAATGTCCAAAGATCAATTAGAGGGTTTAGGTTACCCAGTTGATTGGCATTCGTATTCTATGCCACATTCAGTGTTACCCGAAGAAATTAAAGATATTGATGAGTTTTTGCAAAGGATCTTGTAAGTATCTGAACACTGTTACATATATTTTTTATTAAGCTTTAATACCATGGTCCCGATACCAATGCAAAGACAACCAGAAATAATCAGTAAGAGCGGCCATGCTGTGGAATTGATAAAGTGCTTATTGGAAAAATAACCAATATAGCCAAAAATAGACACAGTGCTTACAAAAAGTAAGACCCTATTTTTAAGATGAGTGCTTAGATATAGCATGAGACCGCACACCCCAATAAATAGACTTTCAAACCATGAGTTTTTTAAGACATCAAAGAGACCATTTAAGAATAAGACTGCGGCAATAAAATACCAAAAATTCGCAATTGCCTTATAGTTATACTTATCTAGGCCGTAGGCAATACAAAGCAAAGAAAGCCCAACCACAATGCTAATAATTTTTTCATCGGCATGTAATAAGTCTAAGAGGCTTACCAAAAAGATGCACCAAAAGAAAAGAGAGGTAAAAATGAGGGAAGGTCTTTTTATTTTGGTAAAGGTCAGTAATTGTTGTATCAACATCACTCCGAAAATAAGAGGGGTAGCGAATCTGGGATCGATTGCCTCTTTAAATTCATGTAGGGTAACAAATAGCCCAAAGGTTTGAAAGAAAGCAGAACTTAAAATAAGAGGCGTTAGCATTTGTTCATTTTGCCGGTTATACATGGGCAATCCAATGGCTAACAAATAGAGCACAATACCTGTGCCTAAGGTTACTGAAATTCTCAAGGTGGTATCCATGGTTGGCCAAAAAGTAATCAAATAAATACAGACTCCAGAAAAAATAAAAATACCGCCGAGATAAGCAAAGAGTTTCATAAAATTTTCAGTATTATTTTTTTGTTTAGATGAAGCACGGAGAGCTGTAGAGATATCCTGAGCGCTTATTTGGTTGTTTAAAGCCATGCTTACGATGGATTTCAGTACTTCTTCTTTAGACTTATGAGATTTTCGGTTCATAGGTATTTCCTTATTTTGGGACCACCCATCCTAGAAATTTAATCGATTGATACCCTTTTAAACTGTTGGCCTCCTCAGAAAGTTGGATAATATTTCCATTTTTACTGATTACAAAATTTCTTTTATAGCTATGGGATAAAAGCAAGCCAATGGCTCCTCCAAAAGAGGGGGAGGATAATTCTGCTTTATAACCATCGGGGGCTGTCTCATTGCTGCTGATATTTAAATTTTCTAAGGCTGGAATGCTGAGTGATTCTTTTTGGTATGGGGTACTATTTTTATTAACAGCTGGTAATTCAATTGGAATTTCTTTTGAAGTTTGTGTTTTTGCTTCAAATAGGAACAAGCGAGGCATGGGCAGTTCGCCTTTTCGGATCTGAGGGTTTATCGAAACACTCAGCTTTCCATCAACCACATTGAAACTTGCCCCTGAATGTGGATAGGGGCTGGCTAGGTACAAAAGATCGTATTGAGGAGGCTTTACGAGCCAACGGGGTAGGAAATAAGCGATTTCAAATAAGAAGACCAAAAAGAGAGGGAGTAGGATCCCTAGGAGTAAAATTCGATTTTCCCTAATATAGTGTCGCATTGCCTTTCTATAAAATTTAATGAGTTTGTAAGATTACTTTATAGTCTATCTTCGTTAGAAAGGCAAAGCTGAGGTTTATTTGTTTTTTGATTAAGAGGTTGGATAGCCGTTAATAGGCCCTTTTTATAGTATTCATCTCGTTTTTCAGGTAACCCAAGCTGATCCATGAGTTGCCCTAGCTCAGCATAGGTTTCCATCAAGGGTTTAATCGATAAGCTTTGTTCTAAGTGTTCACGTGCTTTACCCCAGAGCTGGTTTCGCAAACAAAGCCTTCCTATTGTTAATCGCAATATCGGATCATCAAAATGTTCGGGTAGTAAGGACTCAGCAAAACTCAGCTGTTTTTTAGGGAATCGACCAACGACCAAACCATATAAGTGAACCAAGTCGCTATTCCAATTTTTTTTCAAGGTGGAACGTAATACAACTTCCGCTTCATCTTCAGCAGATTGCTTTACCAGTAGTTTGGCATAATCCAGAACGAAAGAAGGATTTGATTGTAGTACGCTGGGGCTTTCTTGCCAAAACCGCATTAAGGCGCGAGTTCCCTTTTCAGCATAACTCGGTAAAAGGGCAGGATAGATCTTTTGCTCCAATCGTTCGAGTGCTTGGCTGCTTAAGGCATCGGTATTGCGCAGTGAAGGTAATAGCGCAAATAAAGACTGAAAATCATTCATGGCCTGGTATAGGGTGCATAACAATCTTAATACTTTTGGATGCTTAGGCGATTGTTGCTGTAATTGTTGCAGGTTTTTTACACTGGCATCGAGCTCCCCGTGTTTTAACTGCAATTGTGCTTGAGTTAATCTAACCGCCACATCCGAGTCTGCACTCAGATCAAAGGCCAATTGTAAATAACGATCACGTCGTTCTGTAGAACCACCTTCTTCTGCGGCTTTTGCAGCAGAAAGATAATTAATCAGTGGTATCTCGCTATGGGGAGCACTTTGAGTTAAATATCGCTCTGCTTTTTGCCAATGGCCTTCCGCCAATTCTAATAATCCATGATAGGTTTGCAATCTTGCATTATTAGCTTTATGTTTCTTCCAAAAATGTTTAACTGTTTTAGAACTTGAAAAAAATAGATTGATTGTCCACAAAACGATAAGTGTTACAGCAACCATGACGAATAACAAAAAAACGGTGATCCATAAGGGCATCTCTATGGTCCAATTGCGATAGACAAAAAGTGCATAGCCTGGATCTTGGTGGATCAGTGCCCCTAGAAATGTTGCGATTGCGAGTGCAGTAATCAAAACCCAAAGTCGCATAGTGTTAAGACCCTTCCGCGTTAAATTGTGTTAGGGACGTTAAGCTTGGGATTTCGAAGTTAAGGTTAATATCCTTTAGTGATAGCAAAATAGTTTGGATCTCTTTGACACTTAGATCTTGTCCATCAAAATATTTTTCAAGCCACAATTCTGTTTCTTGCAAGGCTTGGTGGTAGATCTTATTTTCTTTTCTTAAGATGGCAAGTCGAATTTGTTCTAATAACAAGCGAAGATTTTCTCTTATCATGATTTGTTCTGTTTCAAGCAACACGGGTTCAATAGGTTTTGCATAATGGCGGATCTTGATCAGATCTTTTAGTTCCTGCCAACTTTTTAGAAGAGATTGTTTCCAGCGAGGTAAGGTTTCAGAATTCTGCGGTGTAGCATTGATTGTCGAAGTTTGGTTGTTAGATAGTTCAGCACCCAGTTTAATTTTTCCGGAAAGTTCAATGATAGTGCTTACCTTTAGCCAAAGCTCTTCTGTGTTTGGAAGGTTAAGGTTGTGTAAGATACTGAGATCTGTGTTTAACGATGTACGTAAGGGGTTATAACTCTCACCGAGTTTTTGAATTTTATCTAAGGCGGAGGTTAATAAGATAATAGCCGATTTAACGTCTCTGTCGGTTTGTAAACGCATTTCGGCAAGCAGTGTTAAATATTTAGCTTCTGCTAATTCTAATTGTGGCATTTTGTTTGAGTTGGATATTTCTGATTGCAGGGTAGAGATGGTTTCTGCTTGCTTATTAGTTTTTATTATTTCCGTTTGCATATTTTCTAAGCCGGAACCCAATTTAGATTCCAAGTTACCTAGCTTGGTCTGGGTGTTCAATGTGAAATTTTGGTATCTTTCAAACTGAAAAATACTTAAAAGAGCAACGCTGATAGAAATGAGTAAACTAAAGATGGCCACTTTCACAGAATTTTTTCCTTAAGCTCCGTTAATATATTAATAATAGACGCATCATCTGCATCCATCACTAAAATGGGTTTTTTAAATTTTAGCCGTTTGGCTAATTCAAAGAGTCGCACACCAACAACCACAATGGGAATTTCCTTTAACCAGCCTGCATGTGAACCTATTAAAAGAATTAGGTTATTAAGACACTCAGCACTGGTGACTACAATTACATGTATAGAATTATGCGTCCAACTCTCAAGTTTTTCAACAATATCAATGATTGGCAGACATCGCCGATAAGTTTCAACAACTTGTAGTTTTGCGCCTCGATTTTTTAAAGCCTGGGGTAAAAGATCTCGGCCGCCATTGCCTCGGAAAAGGGTGATCTGTTTTCCCTCGACTGCTTGAAGCGCCTCTAATTTTAATAAAGACTCTGATTCAAAGGGTGGTTCATCAGGAATAAGCACTTGTGGTATTCCATGATTTTTTAAATCTCTTGCGGTGCCTGGCCCAATCGATACCCAGAGTATAGAAGGTAGGGTTTCCCATCGAGCTTTAATCAGTGGAAGACAATAATGAACTGCATTACGGCTGGCAAATACTGCGATGTCACTTTGGGGTAAGTTATCAATGGCTGATTTTAGAGGGGCATATAAGGGGGTCGGGCGGATATCAATCACTGGGAAGAATTCGGCAATAGCACCCATTGCCTTTATTTTTTCACAAAGACTTTGAGCCATTCTCGCTGGTCGTGTAACTAATACCCTCAAGTGCCTTCCTCGCAAGCTTTTATGATTTCTTTTGCACCATCAACTAATAATTGTTCCGCAACCTTTTTACCAATAGCAATTCCTTGCTCTTTTTCCCCGCTTGCAGAAGCTTTCAAAATTATTTTTCCATCCTTGCTTCCGACCAATCCGTTTAAGGTAAGCTGCCCGTCACTTTGGATTGTCGCAAGGCCTGCAACGGGTAATTGGCATCCTCCACCCAATAGGGCATTCATACTTCTTTCTGCAAACACGCATTGAGCTGTGGGCAAGTGATGCAAAGGTTTAATCAAAGATTTTGTGGCTTCATCTAGCTTGCGGCACTCTATGCTAAGCGCCCCTTGTCCCACAGCGGGTAACATCTTATTTGCTGGTAAGATCTGCGAAAGTCGATTTTCCAGCCCAAGACGTTTCATTCCTGCCACTGCCAAAAGAATAGCATCATACTCACCCCTATCGAGCTTTTGGACTCGAGTATCCACATTTCCGCGTAAAATAAGCGGATTTAGATCAGGTCTTAAAGTCGCTAATTGGCATTGCCGTCTTAAACTTGAAGTTCCAACACGTGCATTGGGCGGCAAACTTTCAAGACTGGGGTAAACCTTAGAAATAAAAGCATCTCTGGGATCTTCTCTTTCAAGAATAACGCTTAGTTCTAAACCCTCTGGTAATTCTGCAGGCATATCTTTTAACGAATGAACAGCAATATCAGCTTTATTCTCTAAAAGATATTCTTCTAAGGCTTTTACAAATAAACCCTTACCACCCACTTCATATAAAGGGGTTTCTAGGGTCTTATCTCCTTCTGTTTGGATCCCAATAATGGTAATCTCTAGCTCTGGATGTAAATAACTTAACTTTGCTTTAATATGGTTTGCCTGCCATAAAGCCAATGCGCTTTTTCGAGAAACAATTCTGAATGTTTTTTTCATTAGGTCATTTTAACAGATTTAAAAAGATTTCGCATGCTCACAATTGACTGGGATATTTAATAAATTTCTCCATTCTTCTTCCCAACCATTATGATGATTTGCATTTTTTACAATAATGCTCTTGGCACAATTGCTACCCAATTTATTTACTTCACGAACAAACTCTTCTGATATAAAAGGGGGGACTACTTTGTCTTTCTCGCCTGTAAAATGCACTTGAGGCAATTGAGTTATTTTTGGTATCACAGTACTTGGGTTTAAAGATCCTGTAAGAGGGGTGGTCTTATGATATTGGCTAAGTCTTCGTGGATCTAAATCTCCAGCCACAGTTCTAAGGCTTGCCACATCCTTTCGTCTAGCAGCAATTAAGACAGCAACTGCTCCGCCACCTGAAAATCCAACTAAGTGGATCTGTTTTGCTTTTGCATTCATCTTGATGACATCAATTGCCTGATTCATAGAGTGAATAACGCTTTCTGAAAAACGAAGATCTGACCAAACACTTGGATTGCAGCCTTTATTTAAATGAAGAGGTGTAAATTGGCAGGGCCTTGCAAGATACGCCACATTTGTACTGGGATCTAAAAAAGCCAACTTCAGTGCCAACGGATTTATAGGTGTTGGATCAGTAGAGAGTTTGGTTCTTGTGATCCAGGCACGTCCATCACCTTCTATATAAATAATAATGGGCTCGTTTAAAGTTTTTATTTTTTGAAAACTAGTGAAGATAAAGTTATCAGTCTCAATCAGAGATTTTTGGAAATGCTGTGTTAAGGCCTGTTGTTCCCAAACTGTTTTATTTTCTTCATTCGTTATTTTCTTCAAAGGAGAACAGCCAGGAAGCCAGGCAATTATAAGGAATAGAATTACTAAGCAAGTTGCTATGCTTTTTTTGCGTATCATAAGTTTTAGTATAAGATTAATTTAAGGGTAAATTCACGCAATTCAGATAAATTCGCAAGTTAACTAGGTAGCAACACGATATGACGCAGTTAAAGCATTTTAAGATGACCTTGGTTGTTATGTTAGCAATCTTTGGAAGTTCACCTTCAGTTTTTGCAGTCGTCACCAACATTACTACCGCTACTGTTGCCCCGATCACCATGCATTCTGCTACAAATGATCAATTATTTGTTAGTGATACGGGTAGTATTATTGTTCCCGGCACCCCGGTAGGGCTTGATGGGCAGGTTTTTGGTAACGCTATTATTACGAATAATGGGACCATACGAAGTACTACGGCGGGTGATGCAGCAATCGGTAACGTATTTCCTGCCTGGGATAACGTTAATCCCGTTAATTTCACAATTAATAATTATAGCCTTATTACTCCCCCTGCTGGTACGAATGCCATTGATTTTAGCACTATAGCAAGTGGAATCGGTAACTTTATGATTAATCAAACATCAGGCGATATTGGAGGCAGTATTGTTTTTCCGAATGTGGCTACTATTATTCCGACTTTGAATATATTTGGAGGTGCAATATCAGGCAGTGTAACTGCAGGACAAAATAATGGAGCCCTCAATGTTTACGGTGCTTATGCTATTCCGCTTGGGCAGGCTGTCACTAATATTGGTGCAATAAATGTTTTCAATGGTGGGACATTGACGACGACAGGTAATATTACCAATTCAGGAAATATGCTCATCGAGAATGGGGCAACGGTTACGGTTACAGGTTCTATTAATATCAATGGGAATAATTTTATTACCAATAATGGGACATTGACAGTAACTGGTGCGATAACGCAGGCACAGAATAGTTTGATGAATAATGGTACGATGACGGTTACCGGCGGAACCATTGATCCACCGATTCTAGGTAATAGTACACCTTTATCCATATTGAATATGAGTAACTTTGTTCCTTCCAATACCATTAGCAACGTAGGGGTTATCAATTTAACAGGTGGGACAACCACTTTTGGGAATGTGCCCGTTAGTACAATTCCAACGGGATTTAGTCAATTCACAATCGTAGGAGGTGCAGTCGCCAATTTTACGGCAGGACAAGGCGGTTTGACTGTACCTGATAATGCGACATTGACCGATAATGGTACTTTAAACATGAATGGTAATACGATTACTTTAGACAATAACGCGATATTCAATGTGGCTAGTAATTTTACGACTAACGGGACCATTGTATCAGGGGGGGGGTAGCTATCAACTCAATTCAACGGCTGGAACATTTAATATCAATACCGCACCAACGGGCTTTAGTACCTTTGCAATTTCCGGAACTTCTCAAGTTGTTCTTGGGACTGATTTAGATATTTCAAATGCGACGCTTTCATTTGCAGGAACGAGTTTGAATCAGGCTGGCCATAGCATAACATCAGGTGGCAATGCCACCTTTATAACCACTGCTAACTTTTCGCCTTCCGGCCCTATTACATTGATAGGCGCTAATAACAACATTAACATCAATGGTGGGACTTTTTCTTTAAGCAATGATTTCTCAATAGGTGGAGCCACGTTAAATTTAAATGCGGGTGGTGCGCTTAATATCAATGGACATATCTTATCAGGTACAGCAGGCAGTATTTTTAATATCAACACCGCTTATAGTCCTGGCCCAGCAGACACTATCAATGGGATTTCCACTATAGCTGTCAATAATGGCGGGACTTTTTCTTTAAGCAATGATTTCTCAATAGGTGGAGGCACTTTAAATTTAAATGCGGGTGGTGCGCTTAATATCAATGGACATATCTTATCAGGTACAGCAGGCAGTATTTTTAATATCAACACCGCTTATAGTCCTGGCCCAGCAGACACTATCAATGGGATTTCCACTATAGCTGTCAATGCTCCTGGGATCCTAACCTTAATTTCTCCCTTTGCTATACCCGCGAATGCGACTTTGCTTAACGCGGGTACCATCAATATGAATGGATTTAGCATCACCGGCGGTGCCAATAGCATTTTCACAACCACTAGTAATTTTCAAACCAACGGGGCGATTACAAATGTGCCTCTCATTAATGTGGACGGTGGTACTTTTTTAATGAACACTTCACCCACTGGGTTTACTACTTTAGCTGTTAATGCGCCAGGGACCCTGGCTTTAGGTACCAATCTTGCAATTCCTGCAAATGCAACCCTGCTTAATTCGGGCACTATCAATATGAACGGATTTAATATAACGGGTGCTGCTAATAGTACTTTTACAAGTACCGCTAATTTTCAAACCAATGGTGCGATTACAAATGTGCCCACTATTAATGTGGACGGTGGTGCTTTTTCAGTCAATAATCCTATTTCGGGTTACAACACACTTACAGTATTGAATGCGGGAACAGTTAACTTAAATTCAGGTGGTAGTTTAACCCCCATTAATTCAGTGGCAATTAATTCAGCAGGAACTTTAAATCTAAATGGTGGTACCATGACTGGGAGTATAGCCGGTAATGGTATAGTGAACGTGAATGGCACTTTTAATACCACTGGTAACATCTCAGCAAACAATGTCAACATTAACCCACTGGGAACATTAATCTTAAATAATAATATTACCGGATCATTAACCAATAGCGGGGTTTTGCTTCAACCAGCAGCAATCACTAATACTCTCAGCGGAAATTATATTCAAAGCGGTACTTTAGTGGTTTCTCTAGGAAAAAATACGAATAGTACGCTGCAGGTGGGTGGCACTGCGGTATTCAATGGCGGTGCTATCCAAGTAGGTTTGTTAGATCAAGGTGCCACAATTTTAAACAATACAACCTTTACTATTCTTACTTCAAATGGGTTGACATTGAATGCCATACCCAGTGTTTTATCCAATTCTGCTTTGCTTTCATTTAGTCCCAGTGTGAGTGGTAATAATTTGATCCTTATCGCAAATCGTACTCCATTAACAACGGTTAATACAGTTCCAACTTTGCAAGGCGTGGCTACTAACCTGGAATCGATTCGAGCTTCAAGTTCAGCTAGTAGTTTTGAAAACATTTTATTTTTACTAGATCAACAAAGCAGTGCCGCAGGGGTTCAGAGCATTTTAGAATCTTTACTTCCTGAAGAAGCCAAAGGTGGTGTGCTTGAAACGGGTATTATTGGATTTAGATTGCCCTTGGAAGAAATTATTGGCCCTGGTGGGCGTACAGATCAATTACGAGCAGGCTTAGACAGGTTTAAAACCGGGTATAACGCTGGGGATGCAGCAGATAGCCAAGGTTCTTATGGCCCAATGTTCTTTGGAAGTTCAGCAAAACAGGGCAACAGAAATGGTATTAGTGGTTATAATGTAACGAATCTAGGCTTTGGATTTTTAGCAGATGCGCCTGTATTGGAATATTGTCGTGTTGGGGTTGCAGCCACTTATTCTGGAAATTCTGTTAGGAGAAGTGGTCCCTCTAGAAATTTAACCATCATTAATAGTGCACAAGGATTCTTGTATGGCAGCATCACTTATGGCCCATTGTTTTTAGATGGTACGGTATCGATAGGACATAATAATTATCGGGGAACCCGAAATCTTAAACAACTAGGATTCAGTGCCACTTCGAATTATCAAGGCAATCAATATGGTGGCAAAGCAAGAGGTGGATTTATTATCCCCGTCTCTGGTGTTGAAATATCCCCACTTGGAACTGTGGAATATATAGCGTTAAATCGGGGAGGGTATACGGAGAAGGGGGCACAAAATCTTAGTTTAACAGTGAATTCACGCCAAGCCTCTAATACCCAAATAGGCGTTGGGGTAAGAATTGCTGAAACAAGCCAGGCCGAAGATTTTTTACCAGAAATACATGCATTGTATTTACATGATGTTAAACAAGCCAGCTTACAAGTCACCTCACAATTTGTTGGAGGCGGTGGCGCTTTTGTTTCTAAGGGGCCTCTACCTGCTAAAAGCGGAGTTAACGTTGGAGCCAGTCTTTCCGCACGCCTCTTGGATGATTTATTAGTGACGAGCGCTTATGATTTTGAATCTAAAAAGGGCTTTAAGAGCCATTCAGCTTCGATCAAGTTTAGAAAATTGTTTTAGATCACAGTATAAAGCGGCTTAAGTCTTCGTCTTTAACGAGTTCACCTAATTGCTTGTCTACATATGGTTTATCAATGACGATAGCAGTATTCGCGAGCTCTGTTGCCTTAAAAGAAATCTCATCTAAGAGACGTTCTAAAACAGTATGTAATCTTCTTGCGCCAATATTTTCTGTACGTTCATTGATTTCCCAAGCCATTTCCGCAATCCGCTGAATTCCTTCTTGATTAAAGCTAAGTTTAACGTTTTCAGTGTCTAACAGTGCTGTATATTGCTCCGTTAGAGAGGCATGAGGCTCGGTTAAGATCCGAACGAAATCTTCAGTCTTTAAGGCCGTTAGTTCAACTCGTATTGGAAATCTGCCTTGAAGCTCTGGAATAAGATCGGAAGGCTTGGATAAATGAAAGGCACCAGATGCAATAAATAAAATATGATCAGTTTTCACAACACCATATTTGGTTGAGATGGTGCAGCCTTCTACCAAGGGTAGAAGATCACGTTGTACACCTTCCCGAGAAACATCAGCCCCACCTCGCAATTCCGATCGCTGTGTTACTTTATCTAATTCATCGATAAAGACAATCCCTGCTTGTTCAACACGTTCAAGCGCGCGTGCTTTGGTATCTTCCTCATTAATTAATTTGCTCGCTTCTTCTTCGCGTAGAATTTTTAAAGCATCTTTCACTTTTAGCTTTCGTTTTCGCACCCTATCACTAGAAAGATTTTGGAAAATGCTTTGGAGTTGATTGGTCATTTCTTCCATGCCTGGGGGCGCCATAATTTCAACGCCAATAGAACTTTGAGAAATATCAATTTCTATTTCTTTTTCGTCTAATTCACCGGATTCGAGTTTTTTAAGAAATACTTTTTTGGCAGCCGATTGTGAGCCTTCTATTTCGGATTGATGCGTTTTCTCTAATTCAGTGCTAGGGGGTGGTGGCGGAACCAAGATATTTAAAATACGATCTTTAGCCACTTTTTCTGCTTGATCTCTTACCTTGGCCAGGGCTTCTTCCCGAGTGAGTTTTATCGAGACATCCACTAGATCTCGAATAATAGAATCTACATCTCGCCCCACATATCCCACTTCTGTAAATTTAGTGGCTTCAACCTTAATAAAGGGCGCGTTTGCAAGTTTTGCAAGCCGGCGCGCAATCTCGGTTTTACCAACGCCTGTTGGGCCAATCATCAGAATATTTTTAGGTGTAATTTCTTGACGCAGCTCAGGGGTAACGCGCATGCGTCTGGAACGATTTCTAAGAGCGATGGCAACAGAACGTTTAGCCGCCGTTTGCCCAATAATGTGTTTGTCTAATTCCAAAACAATTTGCTGAGGTGTCATGACCTCAAATAGATCTTTATCCATTAAGTTTTACTCTCAAGTTCTTCAATCGTACAATTGTGGTTAGTAAAAACGCAAATATCAGCAGCAATTTTCAGAGATTTTTCAACAATTTCCCGGGCGCTGAGTTCTGTATTATCAAACAAAGCTGTTGCAGCTGCTTGGGCATAAGCGCCGCCAGATCCAATTGCAATCAAGCCTCGTTCAGGCTCTATGACATCCCCATTACCGGTTATCATCAAGGAATGTTGTTTATCGGCGACAATTAATAAGGCTTCGAGACGTCTTAGGGCTCGATCGGTTCGCCAATCTTTAGCAAGCTCTACTGCCGAACGCATTAAATGGCCTTGGAGTGATTCAAGTTTTTTTTCAAATCGCTCAAATAAGGTAAAAGCATCCGCGGTGCCCCCCGCAAATCCTGCAATCACAGAATTTTGATAGAGCCTGCGAACTTTGCGTGCGTTGCCTTTTAAAATGGTATTACCATGGGAAACTTGACCATCGCCACCAATAGCAACTTCATTGAGTTTGCGTACACAGATAATAGTAGTCCCTTCAAATTGTTCCAAGTGTCACTCTCCTTTTACTTTAACGTTGTAGTAACAAAGTACCATGGATTTTATGATTATCCAGGCGCTTTTTTTGGTTTAACGCGACTGTTTCGGAAGGAAAGGGTCCCACGGCAACCCGGAACCAAAACCCATCTTTTGTCGATATCTTTTGTGTCATTGCAGCAATTCCTTGAGAGTTCAGTCGTTTTTGCAGTTCTACTGCTGGAGTGGACTGTCTAAAGGTTGCAATTTGGATCAAATATCGTGCTGCAGCCACTTTCCTTTCAATGGGGGGCAATTTTGGCTTTTCAAGGGCTGATTTTTTGAGAACGGGTTTTATTTTTTTTGTGTCTTTGCTTAGTTCACTTTTGATTGTATTGTTGGCAACTTGTGGAAGAGGCGAGGCTTTTGTGATTGGCACAGAGGGTGTTTGAGGCAAAGGTACTACAGGCGTTGAGGGTTCTTTTGGTACGGAAGGTTCCTTTGTTGTTGAAGGAGGGAGCAATTGGGGCTGCTTAGTGCTTGCAATGGTTTCGGCTTGGGCATCTGGAATAGGAACTTCCATTCCAGGAAGGATCTGGTAAAACTCAAATCGTTGTACAGTCTCTTTTTTTTCGTTTGAGACGATAGTTGTTGGTTTAGAACGTTTTACCTCGGCTTTGGTTTGAGTATTGGGGTTTAAGGTTTTTAAGGACCACTGACCGGTTAATAAGACATAGACTAGGACTGCTCCCAAAATCCCAGCAAATAGGCCCACCATCAACCAAAGGCTGGGGGAAGAAAGTAGCTGATCCTGTGTCGTTCTAGCTTTTGTTATACGGCGAGCTTGCCGTTTTCCGCGATGGTTTGCCATAATGAAAATAAAGTTTTATAAATAACCTACGAAAAATCTTTAGATGTGACTATTGTAGCAGAATTGCTAGTCAATATCGCTAATGGTCGCTCATAGAATTTAATCTGTCGTCTTAAGCTATAGTAATGTTAAAATAGTAAAAATCATTTTGGATCAAAGGTTTTAGGGAGTTATCATGACATTTGGGTTAGTTGTAGGTCTTTTAGCAATCTTAGCCGTTATCGTTGCTTTTATGAGTGTTAAGCAAATTCCTCAAGGATTTGAATGGACCGTAGAGCGTTTCGGAAAATACACCCACACTTTAAGACCTGGGCTTTCTGTGATTGTCCCCTTTGTTGATCAAGTGGGTGCAAAGCTCATTATGATGGAACAAGTTTTAGAAATTCCTTCTCAAGAAATTATTACCAAAGATAATGCCATGGTTAGAGTCGATGGTATTGTATTTTTTCAAGTAGTGGATGCTGCGCGAGCTGCTTATGAAGTGAATGAATTAGAACGAGCCATTCGTAATTTAACCTTAACCAATATTCGAACGGTTTTAGGTTCGCTCGATTTAGATGAAGCTTTATCGCAAAGAGATCATATCAATTCACGTTTGTTGGTTGTTATTGATGAAGCAACAGCACCCTGGGGTGTTAAAGTCACTCGTATCGAAATTAAGGATATTGCTCCACCCAAAGACTTAGTAGAAGCTATGGGTGCACAAATGAAAGCAGAGCGCGAAAAACGCGCACGGATCTTAGAAGCAGAAGGTTTTCGGCAAGCACAGGTTCTGCGGGCCGATGGTGAAAAAAGTGCTCGAATTTTAGATGCAGAAGGCCTAAGACAAGCAGCCTTTTTAGGCGCTGAAGCCAGAGAAAGACAAGCCGCGGCTGAGGCTAAGGCAACGCAATTGGTTTCCGATGCCATTTCCAATGGAAATTTACAGGCGGTAAATTATTTTGTGGCACAGAAATATATTGATGCCTTGGGTAAGATAGCTTCGGCGGAAAACCAAAAGGTTATCTTAATGCCTCTAGAAGCCAGTAGTGTTATTGGTAGTTTGGCCGGGATTTCTGAGCTTGCCAAAAATATTTTTTCTAAAGACACAAAGGCAAAAGATAGGTAATTAATTATGTTAGATTCACTATTGTCATTTTCTTATTGGCTATGGTTTGGTTTTGCAGCGTTATTGGTTATTCTCGAACTGGTATTGGGAACGAGCTTCTTTTTATTATGCCTTGGGATCATAGCCTTGCTTGTTGGGGTGATGGTGTGGTTGTTTCCTTTAGTGGTTTGGGAATATCAACTACTATTTTTTGCTATCGGATCGATTGTTAGTGTTTCCTTATGGAAAATTTATTTTAAAGCGCATCCTGCAAAAAGCGATAGACCTCATTTAAATAGGCGGGCAGAACAATATGTAGGCAGAGTGTTTACTTTGTCAGAGCCAATTGTCAATGGCCGAGGTAAAATTCGGGTAGATGATAGTAGCTGGAGAGTTGAAGGTCCTGATTTGCCTGCTGGGACAAAAGTGTTGGTCGTTGGTGTGGATAGCGTTATTTTAAAAGTAAAGCAAAAATCAGACGATACACTTTAAGTTAAGAACTTTTCACTTTTATGTTGGGCTGGGTGGTTCTTTTGGTGGCTCTTCTTTTTTAGTTTCCGTAGTTTCCGGCTTTGTTTCGCTAGGGGTGGTAGGCTTGGGAGCTTCGCTTTGTTTTGCCGCTTCCCTTTTCTTTTTCATTGCTTCAGAAAATTCAACTATTTTTTGAGTGGCTTCAGAGGTGGTTTTTTTTAGCAAAGCCATCAGGTTATTCAGCTCTGCTGTAATCTTGTCTAAAGTTTCCTTTTTGTTCATGGTAGGCCACCCCCTATAATGTAATCTGACAAACCTAAATATAGCACAAATAAATAGCCTAGAATGGGTGAATTCAGTTAAAATAGGTAAGTTGCTTAACGGTGATGGGTTTTCGATGGATAAAAAAGATAGGGAATTTAATAACATAGGGTTGCAAGAGGTGACAAGGCTCGATCTTCCACTTTCCTGCCCTATGCCTAAAATGGTAGCTTGGAATGCACATCCCCGAGTGTATTTACCGATTGAAGCAACAGGAGAGGCCACATGTCCTTATTGTGGTGCTCATTATCGTTTGACAGAATAAAGAGATAGTTAGTTGAACAAAATATTCGTGGTAGGTCCGGCCTGGGTTGGCGATATGGTTATGGCCCAAACCCTATTTATGGCTATTAAGGAATATGATAGCTCTGCAGTGATCGATGTCCTGGCACCCGATTGGACTCGCCCATTATTAGAACGAATGCCAGAAGTTCGCTATGCGCACCCAATGCCAATTGGTCACGGCCCTTTGGCGTTCAAAGAGCGTTATCGTATCGCTCAAACTTTAAAGTCCTATGATTATACCCAGGCTATTGTATTACCTAATTCTTGGAAATCAGCTTT